>CABFVI010000012.1_pt1 | contig 66879 bp, 55 predicted proteins | sample 7065511 | NCBI WGS metagenome assembly CABFVI01 (sample SAMEA5704812, study PRJEB33009) | decomposition metagenome | isolation source: culture collections or soil
GGGCTGGGAGTAATCAATGGTGTGATCGCAACTGCCGTTGGTTTCGCAGTCATTGATGCCGTTGTGGTCGGCATCCCAGCTGGGGTGCATATGAGTGCCCGGTGCATAGCTTGGTGCCGAGGGCACTGCCGAGATGGGTTTTGGTGCGCATGCGATCAGTGAAAGGCAGCCCAGGATGGGCGCAATAAACAAAAGTGATGCGGTGCGCATGCAATTCTCCTTGAAGTTAATGCGGGTTTCTTATCGATGGCTTGCAGGTTTTGTGCTGGTATCGCACGGGTGTTGTGCCCGAGTATATCAGCCGTGGATAATGCCACATCTTTTACCCGCGCAGGATTTGCCGTGTCTGACTCCGAGTTGCCTAGCCCCTCTAATAATTCCTCTAGCCGATCACCGGAAAAGACTCCACCGCCGGAAAAGCCTGCCAAACCCAAAAGCCTGCTGCGTTCCAGTTTGCTGACCGGTTCAATGACCATGGCCTCGCGCGTGCTGGGGCTGGTGCGCGATATTGTGCTGGCAAGTGTTTTGGGTGCAGGCGGGGCGATGGACGCCTTTGCGCTTGCCCAGAAAGTCCCCAATTTTTTTCGTCGCTTGTTCGCTGAGGGCGCCTTTTCACAGGCGTTTGTCCCGGTCTTGTCGGAATATCGCGAGAAGGGTACTCACGCCGCGGTGAAAGAGCTGGTCGATAAAGTGGCTGGTTGCCTCGGCTCGATCCTGCTGCTGGTGACGGTGGTTGGTGTGGTCGGTGCAGTTGGTTTTGCCTATATCTTCGGCTATGGCTACGCCGATGAGCCGGAGAAGTTTTCCCTACTGACGGATCTTATCCGGATTACTTTTCCCTATTTGATGCTGATCTCGCTTACCGGTTTTGCCGGGGCGATCTTGAATAGTTACGACCGCTTTACGATCCCGGCGATTACACCGGTGTTCCTCAATATATTTATGATCGCCGGCGCTTTGCTGGTGACCGATTATTTTCCAAGCCCCGCCCATGCACTGGCCTGGAGTATTGTGGCGGCGGGTATTTTTTCGCTGCTGTTTCAATTGCCGTTTTTGCGCCAGATCCACCTGTTGCCATCGCCCAAGCTGGATTGGTCGCACCCTGGGGTTAAACGTATTTTGGTATTGATGGCACCTGCACTTTTCAGTGTGTCGGTAAGCCAGTTGAATCTGCTGCTCGATTCGCAGATCGCCACCATGCTGGGCGATGGCGCAGTGAGCTGGTTGTTCTATTCCGACCGGTTGGTGGAGCTGCCACTGGGTGTTTTTGGCGTGGCGATTGCCACCGTGATTATGCCCGGCTTATCGCGTCTGAGCGCAGCGCAGTCGGGCGAAAAATTCAGCCTGATGCTCGACTGGGCGATCCGCTTTGTGGTGCTGATCGCGTTGCCGGCGACGCTGGCATTGGTGATATTGGCGGAGCCGATCCTGTGTACGCTGTTCTACCATGGCCAGATGAAATTCTCGGATATCCTCATGTCATCCTACAGCCTGAAAGCCTATGCGCTCGGGTTGTTTGCGTTCATGTTGATCAAGGTATTGGTGCCCGGATACTTCGCGCGGCAGGATATGAAATCGCCCGTGCGCATCGGCATTATCGCCATTATTGCCAATATTCTGATGAAGCCTTTGGTGGTGATTCCGTTGGTGATGCTCTGGGGTTTGGGGCATGTAGGTTTGGCGTTTACTACGGCGATGGCGGCCTATGTAAATGCTTTCTTGCTCTACCGCGGTTTGCGTAAGGCACAAATTTATAACCCCGCGAGCAACTGGCCGCGTTTATGGTTGCGCTACGGTTCTGCCAATTTGGCGCTGGTGGCAGTATTGCTGGGCTTCCTGTCGGTCTGGAATCTGTGGGCGGAGTGGGGCGTGATGGAGCGAATCCTGCGCCTTGCCGTGGTTTGTATCGCTGGTTTGGCTGCTTATCTGCTGGCCCTGGTTGCCGTTGGCGTGCGCCTGCGCGATTTCAAAGCGCATCACTAAAATGGCGACTCGGCCTGGCACTGATTCACCCTAGGCTCGGGTGCTGTCGCTCCTGTATACTTCCTGCCTCATTTTGCAGGCACTCCAGACAACAATTGGGTTGAGGTCAGTACAGAGCGTGAATCCAGCGGCACATGCGTTTATTCGCGGGTTACATAACCTGCGCCCCTGGCATCGCGGCTGCGTAGCGACCATAGGCTCCTTCGATGGCGTGCATCTCGGCCACCAAGCCATATTGCGCCAGCTGATTGCGGTGGCGCAGCAGTACCAATTGCCGGCAGTGGTCATCGTCTTTGAACCCCAGCCCCACGAATTCTTTTCTGGCGATAAAGCTCCCGCACGCCTGATGCGCCTGCGCGAAAAGGTGCAAGCCTTGCTCGCGGCGGGCGTCGCGCGCGTGCTTTGCATCCAGTTTAACGAGCGGCTGCGCAGCCTGTCTGCCGAGGAGTTTATCGAGACGGTACTGCTCGAAGGCCTGGCGATCAAACATCTGGTGGTGGGCGATGATTTCCGCTTCGGCTGCGATCGACGTGGCGATTTTGCCCTGCTGCAAAAAATCGGCAGCGAGCGCGGTTTTGGTGTGACCGATACCTGCACGCTGGAGATCAACGGCGAGCGTGTCAGCAGCACCCGCATCCGGCAGTTGTTGGAAGTGGGTGATTTTCCCCACGCAGAAACCCTGCTCGGCAAACCCTATAGCATTAGCGGTCGCATCGCCTACGGTCAGCAATTAGGGCGCAAGCTGGGGGTGCCCACGGCCAATGTGCATTTGCGTCGCTATCGTTCGCCGCTGCACGGGGTGTTTACTGTCACCGTCACCTTTATGGATGGCAGCGTGCATCAAGGGGTTGCAAATGTCGGTGTGCGCCCCACAGTTACCGGTGATAAAAAACCGTTGCTGGAAGTGCACCTGTTTGATTTTTCGCGCAAAGTCTATGGCGCCATGATTGATGTGGTATTTCACACCAAATTGCGCGATGAAAAAAAATTCAATTCATTGGATGAACTGCAAGCACAATTGCAAACGGATATTGCCCAAGGTCAGGATTACTTCAGGCGCACCAGCACTAACTAATTCATTTTATTGGTGACCTACATTTTAGGGAGGTTGAAATATGGATAGTGTATGGCAGCAAATATCCAGCACCTTTGTTGCTGAGTTTTCCGACCTGAAAGATGTATCGGAAATAACAACCGTCATCATTCGTTTATTTATGGCGGCGTTGCTGGGCGGCATTCTCGGTTTCGAGCGCGAGCAACGTGGCAAGGCAGCCGGCATTAAAACGCATATGCTGGTGGCAATTGGTTCGGCCTTGTTTGTATTGGTTCCACTGCAAGCGGGAATTTCCGATGCTGAAATGAGCCGGGTGATGCAAGGCATTATTACCGGCATAGGTTTTTTGGGAGCGGGTGCGATTTTAAAGGGACACAACGAAAAGGATTTAAAAGGCCTGACAACGGCGGCCGGTATATGGGTTACTGCGGCAATTGGTGTTGCAGCGGGTTTGGGGCGAGAGTCGCTCGCGATACTTTGCACTGTATTTTCACTAGTCGTTTTACTCGCTATGCCCAAAGTAATTGATGTGCTTGAAGTAAAAGAGAAGCAATGAGTTTTTGGCGATTTCGCCAAATGATTTCAAACATTTGTTAAATAAGTTGACCGTGAATCATGATCGATTACAAAACTACACTGAATCTGCCTAACACCGGTTTTGCCATGAAGGCCAACCTCGCCCAGCGCGAACCGGACATGCTGAAACAATGGCAAGCAAATGATCTGTATCAACAAATTCGCGCAGCGCGTGCCGGCCGCGAGCAATTTATTTTGCACGACGGTCCACCCTATGCGAATGGCGATATTCATATCGGTCACGCGGTTAACAAAATCCTTAAAGACATTATCGTCAAAAGCAAAACCCTGAGCGGTTTTGATGCGCCTTATGTGCCGGGTTGGGATTGCCATGGTTTGCCGATCGAACACAATGTTGAGAAAAAACTCGGCAAGGCGGGCGACAAAGTTGATGTAAAAACTTTCCGCAATAAATGTCGCGAGTACGCCGCCAAACAGGTCGAAGGCCAAAAGGCTGACTTCATCCGTTTGGGGGTGCAGGGAGATTGGGATAAACCCTATCTCACCATGGATTACAAATTTGAAGCAGACATTATCCGCGCGCTCGGAAAAATTGCTGATAACGGCCATTTGCACAAAGGTTTTAAGCCCGTGTACTGGAGTGTGGTGGGCGGCTCTGCGCTCGCCGAAGCGGAAGTGGAATATCAGGATAAAACCTCTTTTTCTATCGACGTAAAATTTGCGTTTGTCAATCAAGCTGCAGTTGAAAAAGCCATTGCAGAATTGAGTGGCAGCGGAAAAATTTCCTTGGTGATCTGGACTACCACTCCTTGGACCTTGCCTGCGAACCAAGCTGTTTCTGCAAATGCAGAAGTTGATTACGCCTTGGTGCAGGTTGGTGATGAGCGTTTGTTGGTTGCCGAGACTTTGATCGGCAGTGTGCTTGCACGAGCAAAAGTTGAAGAGCATAAAATTGTGGGCCGCGTAAAAGGCGCCGCGCTGGAAAACTTGCTGTTGCAGCATCCTTTTTACGCGCGTCAAGTACCCGTTATCCTCGGTGATCATGTGACTACCGATGCCGGTACCGGTTTTGTTCACACTGCGCCGGATCATGGTGCAGACGACTTTAACGTCGGCGTGAAATACGGAATTGGCACACTCAACTATATCGACGACCACGGCACCTATCGTCCGAATGTAGAAATCTTTGCTGGCGATCATGTTTACAAAGTCGATGAAAAAGTTGTCGCACTGTTAATCGAAAGAAATGCATTGCTTGCGCAAGGCAAAATTACGCACAGCTTCCCGCATTGCTGGCGCACCAAAACCCCGTTGATTTTCCGTGCAACACCGCAATGGTTTGTGAGCATGAGCAAAAACAATCTGCGCGATCAGGTTGCGCAAGCGGTTGAAAATGTTGAGTGGGTTCCGGATTGGGGTAAGGCGCGTATCGATGCGATGCTCGCGACTTCGCCCGACTGGTGTATCTCCCGCCAGCGCACCTGGGGTGTGCCTATCGCATTGTTTGTGAATAAAGAAACGCAAGAATTGCATCCGGAAACTGCGCGCTTGATTGAAGCCGTCGCACAAAAAGTTGAGCAGGGCGGAATGGACGCATGGTTCGAATTGGATGCCGCTGAGTTACTCGGCGCTGACGCGGATAAATACCAAAAAGTGACCGACACTTTGGATGTATGGTTTGATTCGGGTGTGACTCACTACGCGGTATTGGAGCAGCGCGCCGGTTTGCGCTTCCCGGCGGATCTGTATCTGGAAGGTTCAGACCAGCATCGCGGTTGGTTCCAGTCATCGCTCAAAACCTCTATGGCAATGCATGCCAAGCCACCGTACAAAACCGTATTAACTCACGGTTTTGTAGTGGATGCGCAAGGCCGCAAAATGTCCAAGTCGATTGGCAATGTGATTCCGCCACAAAAAGTCATGAACGATTTGGGCGCAGATGTTTTGCGCTTGTGGGTCGCCGCAACGGATTTCAGCACCGAGATGAGTGTGTCCGATGAAATCTTAAAGCGCACGGCAGACTCCTATCGCCGTATTCGCAATACCGCACGTTTTATTTTGTCGAACTTGACGGGTTTTAATCCGGTTACCGATGCAGTTGCACCAGAAAATATGCTGCAGTTGGATCGTTGGATAGTCACGCGCACGGCGCAGTTGCAAAAAGAAATCATTGCAGCCTACGACAGTTATCAACTGCATTTGATCTACCAAAAATTGCACAACTTCTGCGTAGTGGAGTTGGGTGGTTTTTATCTCGACATCATTAAAGATCGCCAATACACCGTAAAAGGCGATGCGCTGGCGCGCCGCTCGGCACAGACTGCATTGCAATATGTGATCGAAGCTATGGTGCGCTGGATCGCGCCGATTTTAAGTTTCACTGCCGATGAGATCTGGAAAGAAATTGCCGGTGAGCGTGAGGCGAATGTATTTGTAGCCGAGTGGTACCAATTACCTGCAATGCCTGCTGACTCATTTGCAGACAGCTACTGGGATTTGGTCGCCGAAGTTAAGACAGCCGTGAATAAAGTGCTCGAAGCAAAACGCACTGCTGGTGAAGTGGGTGGTTCGTTGGGCGCAGAAGTTGTTTTGTACTGCGATGAAAAGCTGCAATCTGAATTGCAAAAGCTTGCCAATGAATTGCGCTTTGTATTGATTACGTCAACCGCAGAAATTCGTCCACTAGCCGAAGCAAACAATGCCGAAGCAACCGATGTGGCTGGTTTGCACGTTGCCGTGAAAAAATCGGAGCATGCAAAGTGCGAGCGCTGCTGGCATCACCGTGCCGATGTGGGTTCAAACCAAAAACACCCAACAATCTGTTTGCGTTGTGTGGAAAACGTGGATGGCGCGGGTGAAACCCGTCATTTCGCATAAGTTATTCGTTAATGTGTGAACTAAAATGCCGTTAAAAATTTATCAGAAAAGCTGGTTTTGGTACGTCGTTGCATTGGTTATCGTTGCTTTGGATCAAGCCAGTAAACATGCCATTGAAGCGGCATTTGAATACGGAGAAACCTTGGTTTTTACCTCGTTCTTCAACTTCACGTTGGCATACAACACCGGTGCGGCATTCAGTTTTCTGGCAGGTGCTGGTGGTTGGCAGCGCTGGTTTTTTGCAGTTATCGCAATTGCAGCCAGTGTGTTGTTAAGCGTTTGGATCGCGCGCACTGCGCAGCAAAAACCGCGTGAAGCATTTGCATTAGCGTTTATCCTCGGCGGCGCACTGGGCAATCTCTATGACCGTATTGTATTAGGGCATGTAGTGGATTTTATTGTGGTGCATTATCAGGATAACTACTGGCCGGCATTTAACCTTGCTGACTCAGCTATTACCTTGGGTGCTGCCGTATTAATTATTGATATGTTGTTCAGTAAAGAAAATAGCAAAGAGAAAAAAACAAATGCGTGAATTAGCAATTGGTCCCGGCACTAAAATTACCCTGCACTTTGCCTTGCAGCTGGATAACGGAGACATGGTTGATTCCAACTTCGAGCGCGATCCCGCAACGTTTACTGTGGGTGACGGTAATTTGCTGCCTGGCTTTGAAAAAGCGCTGTTTGGCATGATGGAAGGGGAGCATAAAACCCTGGTGATCAAACCGGAAGACGGATTTGGCCAGCGCAACCCAAATAATATTCAAGAAATCGCACGTAGCCAGTTCGGTCCTGACTTGGAATTAAGCGAAGGTTTGATGCTGTCATTTGCCGACGCGCAAAAAACCGAGCTGCCTGGTGTAGTTCAGCGCTTTGATGATGAAGTTGTAGTGGTAGATTTTAATCACCCACTGGCCGGGCGCGATATTTTGTTTGAAGTCGCCATCCTTAAAATCGAACCGGTTCAGGTGCACTGATCATGACCCAAATCAAGCTCGCTAATCCCCGCGGTTTTTGTGCTGGTGTTGATCGCGCGATCGACATAGTGAACCGCGCGCTCGATGTTTTCGGTGCGCCCATTTATGTGCGTCACGAAGTCGTGCACAACAAATTTGTAGTGGATTCACTGCGCGAGCGCGGCGCGATTTTTGTCGATGAAGTCGAACAAGTTCCCGATAATGTCATTTTAATTTTCAGTGCTCACGGCGTTTCCCAAGCGGTGCGTAAAGAGGCTGAAGATCGCGGCTTGCAAGTTTTTGATGCAACCTGTCCGCTGGTGACGAAAGTGCATATTGAAGTGACCCGCTACAGCCGTGAAGGGCGTGAATGCATTTTGATCGGCCACGAAGGGCACCCCGAAGTTGAAGGCACCATGGGGCAATACAACACGGTGAACGGCGGCGCGATTTATCTGGTGGAAGATGAAGCTGATGTGGATGCATTGGTTGTGAACGATCCAGAGGCGCTCGCGTACGTGACACAAACAACGCTATCGATGGATGACACGGCAAAAGTCATCGAAGCCTTACGCAATAAATTTCCTAAAATTCAGGGGCCGCGCCGCGACGATATTTGTTACGCAACAACCAATCGTCAAGATGCGGTACGCCAGCTTGCACTTGAATGCGACCTTGTGTTGGTGGTCGGCTCTCCCAACTCATCCAACTCAAACCGCCTACGTGAATTGGCTGAGCGCTGTGGCACCGAAAGTTATTTGATTGACGGTCCGGAAGATATCAATCCCGAGTGGATTAAAAATCGCAGCAGTATCGGCATCACCGCCGGCGCATCCGCACCGGAGGTGTTGGTAAAGCAAGTGATAGATAAACTAAAAGCCTGCGGCGCTGAAGCGCCCATCGAAATGGATGGTACGCCGGAAAATATTAGTTTTTCTTTGCCTAAGGCGCTGCGGTTATAAAGTTGTCGATATCGGGTGCAGCCTAGGGAATGGCCGCACAGCTTTCTGCGCTAAGTGCTTTCACTCTGGTCCTGCCGCCGCGCGATATGATCAGGGAATAACCCTCTCCATCTGTCTTTGGGCAAATTTTAATGGTTCCCATCTGGGATACTGCTCCTGTACCAATGAAGGCTACACGAGCTTTTAAATGAGTATTTGCCTCAGCTTTTACGTTAGTTGATCCTTGGTTCTCCAGTCGTAATCTTTCTTCTCCATTTAGCTCGCCGTTCTCATCCTCATCAACAAATAATGTCCACCCTTTAGTCCAATCCTCCTCGGTAGCGAGTAGAACTGTACGTTTATTGCTGCTCACTGCAAGGGCGCGAGTAGTTTCAATGGCGTGCAGCAGATCGTGCATTGCCGTTTTGGTATAGGTGTTTTTGATTTGTTCGGAAAAACTGGGAATACACAGTGCGAGGACAATTGCCAAGATAGTTAAGGCAATCAATTGTTCTATAAGAGTAAAACCTTGCGATTTCATCGGTAACCCTCCATGGTTAATTTTATCTGGTTCTGGCTATAACGGTAGCCGTTCATACGTTCTTGTTGACCGGATATCGCTCCCTTGTCATTGCCTTATAAAGGGATGTGATACGGTGTTAGAAATATAAATGCGTCAAAATTTATTGTCTAGATTGCTTTTGGGGTTCTGCTGGCAAGTTTGCACAGAGTCTCAGCTTTTAATCGTTTATAGGCACAAAAGATGAGAAAACTTAAAGGATTCACATTGATTGAACTGATGGTCACGTTGACCGTTACCGCTATTGTTCTAGGCATTGCAATTCCCAATTTTAATCAAGCTATGCGCAACAACAGTTCCAGTGCCTTGGGTTCTGAATTGGCCGGAGCGCTTAATTATGCTCGCGCTGAAGCAATCAAACGCGCTAAGCGCGTATCTATTTGCGCTTCCAGTGATGGTGCGACTTGTTTAGCTGCTGATAATTGGAAGGAAGGGTGGCTTGTGTTTGTCGATAATGCTGCCGCAGACAATTCTGCCACAGAGACTGTAGGAACAATTTTGCGTTACTGGAGTGACGTTAATGATTTGGCGGTAATCAGTGGGTATCGCATTAACGATTCAGCCAATGTCAGTTTTGTCCGATTTACCAGTACAGGTGTATTAGCCCGTCTAGATACCCAAGGGCGTCGTTTTTCGGTGCGAGTTACGGGTTGTAAAGGTGAGAATGCGGCCAGAATTAGCGTAGGTTTGGCTGGCATGCTAAGCACCACCAGACAAGCGTGCCCCTAAGTGAGTGAGGTCATGATGCTAAATAAACAGAATCAATCAGGTGCAACTCTGATCGAAGTGGCGATTACGGTGTTGATTCTCGCTACCTCCTTGCTCGCCATGGCAACACTCCAAACTCGGTCTTTGCAATTTAATCAGAGCGCATTTATGCGCTCCCAGGCAAATATCCATGCTTATGACATCATGGATCGGATGCGCATCAATCGCGGCATAGATAGTGATAACCGGTTGTCTGCATATAGTGCTGATTATGATGATGATCCATCTGGCAATACTGTGGCGACTAGGGATGTTAGTGAATGGCGAGGGCGCCTGGAAAAAGACTTGCCGGATGGACAGGGGAAAATTGCTTGTGTGCAGGCTACCCGTATTTGCACCATCTCTATTAAATGGAAGGACTCTTCGTTATTCAACGAAGAGGATGAAGACCAGGCGGCAGAGGCAGTCAGTGAATTTAACTTTACCTCGGTTATATAAGAGTCGATCTATGAAAAAGCAGCAAGGTTTATCATTGATTGAACTCATGATTGCCATCACCCTGGGGCTTATTCTGGTTACCGGTGTGCTACAGGTTTTTCTCTCCAGCAAAACTGTCTATACAACTCAACAAGCACTTTCGCGCATTCAGGAAACCGGGCGTTTGGCTATCGACTTTTTGACGCGCGATATCCGTATGGCGGGTTATATGGGTTGCGCATCCCGCTCATCGGAGATGCAAATCACCAATACATTGAATAACAGTGCCAACTACCCATACGATTTTGCAACAGCGGTAAGGGGGTATACCGCTGCAGCATTGCCTGCCAATCACGGTTTGAGTCCGCTGCCTACAGCTGGGACCGATTTTTTTGTGGTGCGCGGAGCCTATGGTTCAGGAATTCAGGTTGACCAAAACAATGATTCCGCACAGGTTTTTGTCACCCTGACAACGAATGAGGCGGGAGCTTGTGCCGACGGCTCCAACCGTGTGAGCGGTTTGTGTCAGGGCGATATTTTAGTAGTGACTGATTGCACCAAGGCACGTGTTTTCCAAGCTACCAACATCACTGCCAGTGGTACCAGTACTAATGTGGTGCACAGTGGTGCCAGCTTTACCCCGGGAAATGCGGTCACCAGCTGGGGCGGTAACTCGGGGAATGATAGTGAGACTTTTAGGCCGGGCGCCGAATTATTATCGGCTACCAGTATTACCTATTTCGTAGCCACCGGAACCTCCGGTCGTCCAAGCCTCTGGCAAAACGTCAATGGTGTAAACCTTGAATTGCTTGAAGGTGTTGAGAATATGAAGGTTAAGTATGGCTTGGATAGCAATGGAGACTACGTGCCAGAAAACTATCTTGCGGCGGGCTCTATTGCGGCGGCGGATTGGGAAAAAATTGTTGCTCTACGAATCGAACTGTTGGTGAGCAGTATTGATGACGGTGTTCTGCCAGAGATGCAAACCTACAGTTTTAATGGTGTGGACGGAGTAAGTCCCAACCCAGCCGATCGACGTTTGCGCCAAGTGTTCACCTCTACGGTGGGTATTCGCAGCCGTTCTTTCTAGATCAAATTTTATTTGGGTAGTGATATGAAACAGCAAACCATAATAATCAAGCAGCAGGCCGGAGCCGTGCTGATTGTCGGATTGGTGCTATTGCTAATTTTGACAGTGATCGGCCTAGCGTCGATTCGTGGCAGCGATTTGCAGGAGCGTATGGCGGGCAATATGCGCGATCGCAATTTGGCCTTTCAGGCTTCCGAGGCGGCTTTGCGCGAAGGGGAGGACTTGCTCGATGCGCCGGTACTGCCCAGCTTTTTGGGAACTGTCGTGGGTTATTGGCCTGACTTAAATAAACCGGGTGCCCTGCGACCCCGCCCAACTTCCTGGACGGGCCAGAACTGGACGAATAATAGTATTCAGCTCGCTGCAAACACTATTGACGATATTGCTGATCAACCGCGTTACACCATTGAAAAAGTGATAGTCACCGGAATGGCTGCCAAAGAGGGTAGCGGGGTAGATCATGAGAGCGTTGAGCGGGTGCAGGATGCTGAATACTTTCGGATAACCAGTCGCGGAGTTGGTTTGACAACTGATTCCGAAGTCGTATTGCAATCCACCTTTGCCCGCTAACAGAATTGGTGCTGGAGATTCTTAATGTACACATTTACTGCATTGCATAAATCGCTGACTAAAGCCTGGGTGGCGGTTGTTGCGGGTGGATTGGCGCTATCATTTACTCATGTTGCGGTCGCTGAGCCATACCAGTCACCACTTTTTCTGGTGGCGCCGGTTAAGCCAATTACTATGCTGAACATGTCGCGTGACCATCAGTTGTATTTCAAGCTCTATGATGATTTTTCCGATATCACTGATGCGCGCACCACGGTGAATGGCGTCGCCAATACCAATTATGGCAAGGATCCCGATGGCAACCCTGATACTGGCTATGTTCACGGCTTTAATTATTACGGTTATTTCGATAGCTATAAGTGTTATCAGTACAACACTACATCCAACCAGTTTGATCCGGCCGCTACCACCGAAACCAAATATTGCAATGCCGATACCACAACCGGCCAGTGGAGCGGTAACTTCTTAAACTGGGCGTCCATGACTCGTATGGATGCTGTGCGCAAAATGCTCTACGGCGGTATGCGCTCAACTGACACTACTAGTGCCACAGTACTGGAGCGCGCCTATTTGCCGACCGATGCTCACTCTTTTGCCAAATATTATGGTGGCAGTGACTTACCCCAGCTCACGCCCTTCTCAGCAAATATCAGCGCTGATTTGTACACCACCGGGATTACCATTTGTAATACCTCTGACCCAGGTACTGCAACTTATTCCCAAGCGGCAACCAGTGCGGTCGGTGCGCGCCCGCTGATGCGCATAGCGCGCGGCAACTATAGTCTGTGGGCTAGTAATGAGCGCTACCAGTGCCGTTGGGCTGCGTCCGTCTCTGGTGAAGATGGTACCAATGAGAACAATGCAACCGCCAGCTTGATTCCCGCTTATTCCGGCAGTCCGATTGATGGGCATAAATTGGGAACCGGTTCTGCTGCGGGCGAATATGTTGCACGTGTCGCCGTCTGTGTAAGTGGATTGATTGCAACATCTGCGGATCGGGATAATGAAAAATGCTATGCCTACAACAGCACCACTGCGCAAAAACCACGCGGCCTTTTGCAGGTGCATGGAGGTACCCAGCACTTTGGGTTGATGACGGGGTCTTACGGCAAAAATAAATCCGGCGGTGTGCTGCGCAAAGCTGCCGGCTCAATCACCGATGAGATCAATGCTAACGGTATTTTCCAGGTGCCCACATCTGGCAACAGTATTATCAGAACTCTGGATTTGTTACGCATCTATGGTTATCGCTATAGCGACGGCCTTTATCACAATGGTAGCCATACAGTTCATACCCCAAGTGCTTCGCAAGATGACGGTTGCAGATGGGAAACCAGTAGTTTTTCCAATGGCCAGTGCGTTAATTGGGGTAATCCTCAGGCTGAGATCTATCTGGAATCACTGCGCTATTTGAGTGGAGTAACTGACCCGCAATTTGATTCGAATGACTCCAGTTATATTGCTGGGCTGAACCGGGTATCAACCTGGGTGGATCCTGTATCAACTTCCACAGTAGGCAACTACTGCGCGCCGCTAAATGTGGTGCAGTTTGACGCATCCATGACATCTTTTGATGCCGACAACCTCACTAATGCACCTTCGACCATTGGTGATATAGATACAGCGACCAACACTGTGGGGGCGGCCGAGGGAATTCACAATAACAGTTATTTTGTTGGACAAAACGGCACCAATAATAACCAGCTGTGTACCGCCAAGACAGTGGGAACCTTGGCGAGCGTTCTGGGCGCCTGCCCTGATGCTCCGCGTCTGGAAGGTAGCTACAAAATTGCCGGCTTAGCCTACAAGGCGCGTTCGGCAGGTGTGTCGGCCAACCGTCAAAAAGTCCATACGTATGGTGTTTCCCTGGCGGCATCTGTCCCTAACGTTGTGGTGCCAGTGCCCAGCTCTGCCAGCAACGCTAAAGTCACGATTCTACCTGCTTGTCGTAACACGACCCCCGAGCCCGATGCCAACTGCGCCATCGTGGACTTTAAGATTGTGTCGCAAAGTTCAACTGGCGCCGTAAATTCCGGGCGACTCTATGTGAACTGGGAGGATACTGAGCACGGGGGCGACTATGACCAGGATATGTGGGGCATTATCGATTACTCGGTGACTTCGGCAGGGGTGGTAACTGTTTCCACCGACGTCATTGCTTCATCTACCCCGAACAACATGGGGTTTGGTTACATCATCAGCGGAACCACCAATGATGGTTTCCATGTGCAATCGGGTATTGGCAATTACACTGGTGGTGATTGCACCAATTGCACCGAGGGCAATAGTGCAGCCTCCAAATCCTTTACTGTGGGTACTTCGGCGGGCGCCTTGTTGCAACCCCCGCTGTATTACGCCGCCAAGTGGGGTGGATATGAAGATGATGCGTTAACGACCGCTCAGATTGCAGATATCACTGATGTTGACTCCTATTTCAAGGCAATTGATCCACGCCAACTGGAAGCTGAGCTGGACAATTTTTTCAGCGACTTTGGCCGCACAGGTTCTTCTGCAACCGTAGCCTCCAACTCCACTCGTCTGGAAGATGAAACAAAGGTTTACCAGGCATTGTTTAACAGTGAGGACTGGAGTGGGGCAATGCGGGCTTATCCGCTCAATACTGATGCGACAATTAGTGTAAACAATGAAACTTGGAATACCGATACTACACTCAGGTCTGCTGCCGGGCGGAATATTTATACAAAGGGCAATACGGGACGCGTAAATTTAAGGAGTGCAGGTTGGTCTGGCAGTGCTGCCAGTGCACTTAAATCGGCGTTGCAGCTGACAACAGAAGCGACAACGGACAATGCACAAAAACGCTTTAACTGGTTGCTGGGTACTGACCAAAGTGGCTTTCGCATCCGTAATAAAATTTTGGGGGACATTATCAACTCTGACCCCGCCTATGCTGGGGCCGGTAGCCAGCGTTACAATTTATTACCGTCAATCTATGGTTCTGCAAGCTATGAAGCCTATGTTGCAACCAAAGTGGGGCGAACCAAGGCGGTCTTTGTGGGTGCCAACGACGGCATGATGCACGCCTTTAACGCGGCAACCGGAGCCGAGTTATTTGCTTATATCCCTCGCGGTGTATATTCCAAGCTTGCCTCGTTGTCCGATATTAGCTATCAGCATAAATACACGGTAGATGGACCACTTTATGCTGGTGATGCCTTTATTGATAGCAATGGCGATGGTACTAAAGAGTGGCGTACCCTGGTGGGCGGTACTCTGGGGGCTGGTGGTCGCGGTGCTTATTTGCTCGATGTGACCGACGTGCTAGCCACTGGAGGCGAACCGAGAATTGTCTTTGATATTTCTGCCGAGGACACCTCGCTCACCTACCGCAATGACTTAGGTTACAGTACCGGCAAGATGTTGATTGTGCCCGCGATCGGGAGTAGTTCGACTGCTGGCCGTTGGGTCGCAATGCTTAGTAATGGCACTGAAAGCGTTAATGGCACCGCCAAATTAATCGCGATAGATGTAGAGACCCCGACCTCCTTTAAATCCATTCCCACCTCCACCCAAACCGGTAACGGGCTGTCTGGGGCTGCGTTATTGCCCAATGCCGAAGGGGTGTCCACTTATGCTTACGCTGGTGATATTAAAGGCAATTTATGGAAATTCGATCTCTCCTCCAGCAGTATTGGCAGTTGGGCATCCGCATATACAGGTGGCGGAACCCCCAAACCACTGATTACCGTGGTGAATTCGGCGGGTAACCTGCAACCTATTACTGGAACCCCGACCTTGGGGAGAAACTCACTCAAAATGGCGGGTTCTGGTGCCAATCAGGCGCCCTCTGTGATGGTGTATTTTGGTACCGGTCGATATTCTGAAACGGCTGATATTTCCAGTCTTGCCGTACAGAGTATTTATGCCATTGCTGATACAAATAATGCGATTAACCTTAACTCGACCAATCGCAATACCTTGCTTAAGGCGAAGGTGATTACTGCAGAAAGTACGTCGAGCCCTGCCCGACGTACTGTAACTCCTGATGCCACACCGGTTGCTACAGAAGTGCCGGCTGTGAACTGGACGACTTATACCGGTTGGTATCTCGATCTGAAGTTTGGTACTGCAAAAGGTGAGCGTGTCATTGTCAAGCCAGTACTCGTATTTGATCGCCTAATTATCAACACCTTTATTCCTTCTCCCAACCAGTGTGATTACGGCGGTAGTGGCTGGTTGATGGAGTTGACAGGCGTTGGTAATAGGTACATCGGGTTAAATGTCTTACTGGGCAATGCCAATATTCAATTGACCGATCCAATCCTGGGCGATTTGATCCCGATTATGGCGGGTGAAAGCATCATATTCTTGGGTAGTGAGCTGAGTGGTGGTATTCGGGCTATTGTGGGCGAGGCGGGTGCAGGTTCTCGTGGCCGTATGTCTTGGCGCCAAATCAAATAAAATAAGGGGTTGCTATGTGCACTAATAATAGGGGTTTTACATTGATTGAGTTGATGATTGTGGTGGCAGTCATCGGCATTATTGCAGGTATTGCCTATCCTTCTTATCTAAAACAGATACAAAAAACCAATCGCTCTGATGCCAAGGTAGCGCTGAATGATGTAGCCCAGCGCCTGCAACGCTGTTTTACCGCCCATGGTAAATATGACACTGAAGATGATGTTTGTACCGTAGTAGATGATATAAAAACGACAGATGGGATCTTATCTGTCGATGGTTTGTACAGGGTAAGGATTGCCAACAGCGCAGACTTAACAGCATCGACATATGTGCTGACCGCCACTGCGGTTACCGGAATGCGTCAGGCCAATGATAATGATTGTGCACGATTTACCTTGAACCAATTGGGGGTGAGGGCGGCCTTTAAAAGCAGTAATGCCGACAATACGGATAATTGTTGGTAGCTCGTTTATTCCGCTCCAAACGAAAACGCCACTCTCTCAAAGGTGGCGCTTTCGTTTCAGGCATTTCATTTATTGATGCCCGTCTTTCAAATGATCATTAATCGAGTTTGCTTAAGTCCCTTACCGCACCTTTATCCGCACTGGTTGCCAACATCGCGTAGGCTTTCAGTGATGCGCTGACTTTGCGTGGGCGAACTTCGCTTGGCTTCCAGGCCAATGGGCCTTTGGCATTTTCTGCCGCACGGCGTGCATCCAGTTCGTTGTCGGTCAGTACTACGTTGATGCTGCGGTTGGGAATATCAATTTTGATGATGTCGCCAGTTTGTACCAAACCAATTGCGCCGCCAGCGGCGGCTTCAGGTGAAACGTGGCCGATGGATAAGCCCGAGGTTCCGCCGGAGAATCGGCCGTCAGTCAGCAATGCGCAGGCTTTGCCCAAGCCTTTGGATTTCAAGTAGCTGGTGGGGTAGAGCATCTCTTGCATGCCCGGGCCGCCTTTGGGGCCTTCGTAACGGATTACGACTACATCGCCTTCTTTCACTTTGCCATCGAGGATGTCGGCTACGGCTTTGTCCTGGCTTTCCACAACATAGGCTTTGCCTTCAAATACCCAGCAGCTTTCGTCTACACCGGAGGTTTTTACCACACAGCCGTCGATAGCGATGTTGCCTTTAAGTACAGCTAAACCGCCTTCTTTGCTGTAGGCGTTTTTCACGGAGCGGATACAGCCTTCGGCGCGGTCGCCATCCAGCGTCGGCCAGCGAGTCGCTTGGCTAAAGGCGACCTGGGTTGGGATACCAGCAGGGCCTGCTTTGTAGAAAGTCGCTACCGCTTCAGATGAAGTGCTGATGATATCCCACTTATCCAAGGCTTCCTGGAAGGTTTTGCTGTGCACGGTAGGCAACTGGTTGTGCAGCAAGCCGCCGCGATTCAACTCCGCCAAAATGCCCATTACGCCGCCGGCGCGGTGTACGTCTTCCATATGGTATTTGGGGGTGTTGGGCGCGACTTTACACAGCTGCGGCACCTTGCGGCTCATGCGATCCACATCAAACATGGTGAAGGGCACATCGCCCTCTTGAGCTGCAGCGAGCAAATGCAGGATGGTATTGGTTGAGCCACCCATAGCGATATCGAGCGCCATAGCGTTTTCAAAGGCATCAAAGGTCGCGATGGAGCGCGGCAACACGCTGTAATCGTCTTCTTCGTAATAGCGCTTGGTGATTTCTACGATGCGACGGCCAGCTTCAAGGAACAGCTGCTCGCGGTCGGCGTGGGTTGCCAGCAAAGAGCCGTTGCCTGGCAGGGATAGGCCCAGTGCTTCAGTCAAACAGTTCATCGAGTTGGCGGTAAACATACCTGAGCAAGAGCCGCAGGTTGGGCAGGCAGAGCGCTCGTATTCATTCACTTTGGCGTCGCTGGCGTTGTCATCAACCGCAATTACCATGGCATCAACCAAGTCGAGCTTGTGCTCGGAGAGTTTGGTTTTACCTGCTTCCATCGGGCCGCCCGACACAAAAATCACCGGAATATTCAGGCGCATCGCGGCCATCAGCATGCCGGGGGTGATTTTGTCGCAGTTGGAGATACACACGATGGCGTCCGCGCAGTGGGCGTTGACCATGTATTCCACCGAGTCGGCGATGATGTCGCGTGATGGCAAGCTGTAGAGCATGCCGTCGTGACCCATGGCGATACCGTCATCCACCGCGATGGTATTGAATTCTTTGGCCACACCGCCGGCTTTTTCGATCTCGCGCGCAACCAGTTGTCCCAAATCCTTCAGGTGCACATGGCCCGGTACGAACTGGGTAAAGGAGTTGGCGATGGCGATAATCGGCTTCTCGAAGTCGCCGTCTTTCATGCCCGTTGCACGCCACAGGGCGCGGGCACCGGCCATATTGCGGCCCGATGTGGTGGTTTTAGAGCGATAAATTGGCATAAGGCTTAACCTCGGAAAGCGTGTTGCAAGTAGCTAACAACGGTGAATTCGGATCTTGTAATGGGCGAAATCATACCAGAAAAGCGGACTTTCCGGCAGCGTGGCGCGAGGGGGAAATGGAAAGAAATCGACCGCTTCCAATCGGCTTGGAAACGGTCTTAAACCAGATTTAATCCAATGATTTAATAAAAATCTTGGAATTGCGCTGGTAGTTATAAAGCTCCTGTTTGGCGATGGGCAGGTCTTCCAGCTTGCCTTGCACAAAACCCTGCTCGATAAACCAGTGCGCGGTTTGGGTGGTGAGCAAAAACAGTTGTTTGATTTTTTGCTTGCGCGCCTGTGCTTCCATTTGTTGCAACAGCGCCGCAGCGCGGCCGCCGTTGCGATAATCCGGATGGGTTGCCACGCAGGATAATTCCGCCATATCGCCGTAAGGATAGAGCGCGGCGCAGGCGACAATCGTGCCGTCTTTGTCCATCACGTGGAATTTGTTAATTTCCGTTTCCAATACTTCGCGCGAGCGACGCACTAAAATTCCCTGCTCTTCAAGAGGGCGAATTAATTCGAGGATGCCGGCTACATCGTCGATGCTCGCCGTGCGCAATTGTTCGTATTGACCGGAGTAAATCATGGTGCCCAAACCATCGCGGGTAAATAACTCCGTGAGCAACGCGCCGTCGGTTTCGTAACTGATTAATTGCGCGCGCGGCACACCTTGCAAGCAACTCAAATAACTCGCACTGATTGCCTGCTGCAAATCGAAACTGATGTTATCGCCATTTTCATTCAGATAAGTTTTGCATTCTTGCAGCGATAATTGGCGAATCAAATCGCCTTCTGCATCAGTAACGCCATTGCCTTCAATAAACGCGAGAAATTTATCGGCTTTGATCGCCGTGGCTACATGAGTGGCAACATCGCTAAACGACAAATTAAAAATTTCACCCGTAGGTGAATAGGCGAGCGGTGATATCAATACCACCGCACCGGAATCCAACGCTGCATTTAGCGATTTGGTGTGCACCTTGCGCACCTTGCCGGTGTGTTGGAAATCCACACCGTCGATCACACCGTGCGGCATTGCCACCACAAAGTTACCGCTAATCACTTGCATGTCGGCATCGTGCATTGGCGAGTTGGGCAAACTGGTGGAAAGCGCGGCCTCCACAATCGTGCGTGTTTCGCCAATCGCCTGAATAACAAGGCTCAAACTTTCGCTGTCAGTGATGCGTTGGTTTTTATGGAAATGGCTGAAGGTATCTGCCACTTGCAAACGTTCATCAATTTGTGGGCGCGCGCCATGCACGAGCACCAGGCGCACATCGAGGCTGCACAGCAACGCAATATCGTGCACGATATTGTGGAAATTTGCATGGGTGATAGCTTCGCCCGGCAGCATCACCACAAAGGTTTTATCGCTGTGTCTGTTGATGTACGGCGTCGAATGACGAAACCATTTTACGTAGTCTTGAGTGTTCCCGGTCACGATGCGTCTCTTGTTGGATCAGTTTTATAAACAGTATTTTTCAATCAGCCCGCGCAGGATTTTTACCGCCGGTTCAATTTGGTCGAGCGGAATAAATTCGTCCGGTTGATGCGCCTGGTTAATTGAGCCCGGCCCGAGCACCACAGTTTGCATTCCGAGTTGCTGCATAAACGGTGCTTCGGTGGCGAAGGCGACGCTCTCGGATTTATTGCCGGTCAATTGCTCGCACAGGGTCACCAGTTCGGCGTGCTCATCTTCGCCGAACGGATCTACACCTTCAAACAGCGATGATAAAACAATATCGGTACCGCTGCGTTCGGCGATAGGCGTGAGGCGTTGCTGGATGGCTGCGCGCAGTTCGTCATTATCCATGCCGGGCAGCACGCGCAAATCAAAATGTAATTCGCATTCACCACAAATGCGATTGGCTCCATCGCCGCCGTGGATGCAGCCCAAATTCAATGTGGGCGTTTGCACTGCAAAACCGGGATTGCGGTATTTCAACTGCAATTCGCCGCGCAGATTGATGAGTTCGTTCATTACTTGCGTCATTGCTTCCAGTGCATTTTTACCCAGTGCGGGGTTGGAAGAGTGACCGCTCTGGCCGCGCACGCGCACGGCTTCCATCATGATGCCCTTGTGCATACGAATCGGTGTCAATTCGGTGGGTTCGCCGATCACCGCATAGCGTGGCTTTGATCCAGGGATGCCGTTTTGGGCGAGGGCGCGGGCGCCGCTCATGCTGCTCTCTTCATCGGCGGTGGCAAGCACGATCAGCGGATGTTTAAACGTTTGCCCAAGATAAGGTTTTACCGCTTCGATAATGACCGGGAAAAAACCTTTCATGTCGGTGGCGCCGAGGCCGTACAGTTTTCCGTCTTTTTCGGTGAGGGCAAACGGGTCGGATTGCCACCGGTCGGCATCGTAGGGAACTGTGTCGCTATGGCCTGCCAGCACCAAACCACCATCGCCTGAGCCCAGGGTCGCCACTAGATTGGCTTTGCCGGTTTGCGCCAGCTCCATGATGCGGGTGCCAAAACCCAAATCGGCAAAACAGTTGGCAAGATAATCAATGACCGCGCGGTTGCTCATATCCCACTCGGGTACAGCGCAACTGACCGACGGCAGTGCGACCAGATTTGCCAGATGATGTTGGTAGCGCTTGAAATCCATGCTCATAACTCGTGGCTGACCTTGACGTTGGTTTGCGTGCGATTGGTTGTTCGTTATCGGTGATTGCGCTCTAAATTGCAAGTTTGTACCAAATTACCGGCAACAAAAAGCCCGAGGCGGCGAACCGGCTCGGGCTTTTTGTTGCATGCATCAACTTAGTTGAACACACCTTTGAAAAAGAAGAAAAACAGGATCGACAAGCCAGCACCGGCGGGCAGGGTGATCACCCAGGACGCAAAGATGCCGCCGATCACGCGCAGGTTCAGTGCGCCAATACCTCGCGCCAAGCCAACGCCCAGTACCGCACCGACCAAGGTGTGGGTGGTAGAGATGGGCAGGCCAATACCGGATGCAATCACCACGGTAGCGGCAGCGGACATCTCGGCCGCAAAACCACGACTGGGGGTAAGTTCGGTAATTTTCTTACCGATGGTTTGCATCACTTTGTAACCATAGGTGGCCAAGCCCACCACAATACCGACACCACCGAGCAACAATATCCAGGGGGCAACCGCGGCTTTAGCGCCAACTTCACCGGATTGAACCACGCTGATCACTGCCGCCATCGGACCGACCGCATTGGCAACATCGTTGGAGCCATGGGCAAACGCCATGGAACAGGCGGTGAAGATCATCAGCACCCCAAACACACGCTCGACACTGGAAAAACGATTGTGTTTATCGGCGGCGGAATCCTGGGTGATGCGGCTCAGCAAGTACATACCAAAACCAGCGACAACGGTGCCGATAACGGCGGCGAGCATGACCGCCTCAAGGAAACTAAAAGAAATATTATGGGAGCTGAGAACGTATTTCAGTCCTTTGAGGATGGTTACCATCGACAGGAAAAAACCAACCGCAAACATGTAAAAGGGGATATAGCGTTTGGCGTTAGCAAAGGGGTCTTCAGTATCGAGGATCAGGTGTTGTACGGAGCGGAAAATCCAGAAGGAGAGCACACCGGCGATGACAGGGGTGATCACCCAGCTGCCGACAATGCCCCAGACTTGTCCCCATTGCACCGCATCCGCCGAAATCCCTACCGCGGCGAAACCAATGATGGCGCCAACGATGGAGTGAGTGGTGGATACCGGCCAGCCGAGCACGCTGGCGATCAGTAACCATGCACCGGCGGCCAACAGTGATGAGAGCATGCCAAATACAAAGAGATCCGGGTGGCTGGTCATCACATCCAGTTCAACAATGCCGCTGCGGATAGTTTCAGTTACTTCGCCGCCGGCGAGATAGGCACCGGCAAATTCAAATACCATCGCGATAACAATCGCCTGTTTCATGGTCAGTGCGCGGGAGCCAACAGAGGTTCCCATTGCGTTGGATACGTCGTTAGCACCTATACCCCAGGCCATAAACAGACCGAAAACACAGGCTAGAACGAACAGCACGTGGCCGTATTCAGCAAATAAAGTCATGGTGGATTACCTAAATTGAAACGATTAATGCGCCAGCAGCAGTTGTAAACGACCACCCACATCGTGGGCGCGGTTGGCGATATCACCCACCCAGTCAATGATGTTGTACAAGAACATCACGTCTACCGGAGGTAACTGGGCTTCAAGGGCAAAGAGGGAAGTGCGTACGCCGATTTCGAGTTGGTCGGCTTTTTCTTCCAGGATGTCCAATTCCTTGATCATATTTTCTACAACGATAAGTTCGCGTCCGCTGAAGCCGGTTTCGAGCAGTCCATCCAGCTCGTTGATCGCGGTCAGCGCTTGCTCGGCAGCGGCGACGCTAGAACGGACAAACTCATTCATCTGCTCTTTCATGCTCGCTGGAATGGTCATGCGGCGGCCCATGATGATGCCGGCAATGTCTTTGGCGCGGTTGGGGATGCGGTCTTGCATGGTCAGCAATTCCAGCAAGTCAGTGCGCGGTACAGGCAGGAACAGGCTCTTGGGCAAATGCAGGCGCAAATGCTTTTTGATCTCGTCCGCCTCATTTTCAAACTTGACCACGCTCTGCTGGATTTCGCTCGCGCGAGCCCAGTCGTCGCTGGTGACAGCGTCAAAGAAGCTGGTCAGCTGGGAGGCAGCCTTAACTGCCAAAGCCATATGCTCTTGCATAGGTTTGATGGGCGAGCGGCCGAACAGGTTGGACAGGTTAGCAAAAGGCATGAACTACCCCCTTCAATTGAAATTGCGCGCAGTATAAAAAGATCATCTAGTAAGGTCACGCAGCTTTATTGCGTTTTTATGACAAACTTATGGTGCTTTTTTATTCATTCTTTGCTAGGTGTTGGCCCAGCGGATGATTTCTAGAGCCTAGCGGTTACTGTTGGAAATGCCAGCCTGCGCGCTATTGGGCAGACGCTCGCCCCCCGGAGAAGCTACAATCAGCCGATCTCCCTTTATAGCTAATAAACAGGAATAAGAACGATGGCGCAGGTGTTGGATCGGGTATTGGATTTGCGCGGATTAATTCAGGATCTGGTTGCTGATGGGCGTATGAAGCAGTCAGATGCCAATGTGCTACTCGGCGCCTCGCGTACCCGCGAGCAGGCCATTATGCACCCGCTCGCCTATATCGCCACCCAGAATCTGGAAGATGTGCAGCGCCCCGGCAAAAATCTTGATGGCAATGTGCTCACCGAGTGGCTGGCTAACAAAGCGCGCCTGCCGCTATTCCATATAGATGCGATGAAAATCGATGTGGCCAAATGCACCGAGGTAATGAGCTATGCCTTCGCCAAGCGCCACGGCATCCTCTGTGTAAAAGTTGAATCCGACCACGTGATTGTCGCCTGTACCCAGCCATTTATGTCCGGGTGGGAGCCGCAAGTGGAGCATGTGGCGCGGCGCACTGTCCGGCGCGTGGTGGCCAATCCTGAAGACATAGAGCGCTTCATGGTGGAGTTTTATACCCTGGCCCGTTCGGTTTCGGGTGCCAGCGGGGCAACTGCGGCATCGGCAATTACGAACTTTGAGCAGCTGGTTGAGCTCGGTAAGGCGAGCGATCCGGATGCCAATGATCAGCACATCGTCAAAATCGTCGATTGGCTGCTGCAGTACGCCTATGATCAGCGCGCGTCGGATATCCATATAGAGCCGCGCCGCGAAGTCGGGCGCATCCGCTTCCGCATCGATGGCGTGCTGCACTACGTCTACGAGCTTCCAGCTAATGTGTCCACCGCCGTAACCAGCCGTTTTAAGGTGCTGGCGCGTATGGATATTGCCGAAAAGCGCAAACCGCAGGACGGGCGTATCAAAACCCGGCGCAGCGATGGCAGCGAAATCGAGCTGCGTATGTCAACCTTACCGACCGCGTTTGGCGAAAAACTGGTGATGCGGATTTTCGACCCGGAAGTACTGCAGCGCAGCTTTAGCGATTTGGGTTTGGTGGGCGATGACTTCAATCGCTGGAATACGATGCTGTTGCGCCCGAACGGGATTCTGTTGGTGACTGGTCCGACCGGGTCGGGTAAAACCACTACGCTCTATTCCTCGCTGCGGCAAGTCGCGACCGATGAGGTCAATGTCAGCACCATTGAAGACCCGATCGAGATGGTGGAAGAGCGCTTTAACCAGACCCAGGTGCACCACAAAATCGGGCTGGATTTTGCCGCCGGTATCCGCAGCCTCATGCGTCAGGATCCGGATATCATCATGGTGGGCGAGATCCGCGATCTGGAAACCGCGCAGATGGCAGTGCAAGCCGCACTTACCGGCCATCTGGTGCTATCAACCGTGCACACAAATGATGCGCCCTCCACCGTCGCGCGTATGCTGGATTTGGGTATTCCCTCCTACCTGATCAACGCCACTTTGCTGGGGGTGATGGCGCAGCGTTTGGTGCGCACCCTCTGCCCGCACTGCAAAGAGGAAGGGCAGATCAACCAGAGTGATTGGCAGGAGTTGGTTGCGCCCTGGAAAGTGCAAACGCCGGCAAAAGTGTATCGACCAGTGGGTTGCCTCGAGTGTCGCAACACCGGCTATATGGGGCGCCAGGGCCTGTATGAGATTCTGATGCTGTCAGAAAACCTCAAAGAAAAAGTCACCGCCGACTGCAATCTGCAAGAGCTGCGTAAATTGGCGATGAAGGAAGGCATGCGCACGTTGCGTTTGTCCGGTGCACAAAAAATCGCTGCGGGTCTTACGACTATGGAAGAGGTGCTGCGCGTAGCGCCGCCGCCGGAGAAAGCGGGTTAAAAGGCGGGTTAAATAGAAGGGGGGTTAAGCCCCGAAACAACTTGGCAATAAAAATGGCGACACGATTTGGATAAATCGGGTCGCCATTTTTTATCGTGTAATTGCTGCTGATTTACGCCAGCAATTTGATCCCGACAAACATCAGCATGATTGCCAGTGCCGGGCGCAGATAGTGGTCGGCAACGCGGTTGGCTAGATGGCTACCGAGGTAGATGCCAGGCAGGGAGCCGATCAGCAGGTTGGCGAGCAAATGCCAATCCACATTACCCAAGCCAGCATGGCCCATACCGGCAACCAAGGTGAGCGGTACAGCGTGGGCGATCTCGGTGCCGACTAAACGCACGGTGGGCAGCAGCGGGTAGAGCATAAACAGCGCGACTGTGCCCAAGGCGCCGGCTCCGATGGAGGTGAGGGTAACTACCGCACCCAGCAATATGCCGGTCAGTACGGTGGCGACGAACTGTTGCTGGCGACTCATGCGGGTGATCCAGCTGTTGTTTTTCTGGCTGTAATCAAAAATTTTGCGCTTGAACAGAATCGCAATCGCGGTGAGTACCAGCGCATAACCCAAGGTGGTCTTGATAATGCTGTTAAGGGTGTCGGTATCGAGTTTGATGCTGTGTAACACCCAGAGCGTCAGCGCCGCCGCAGGCAAGCTGCCGAGTGCCAATTCGCCAGTGATCTTCCAATCGATATTTTTCTTTTTGTGATGGACGTGAATGCCGCCCGCTTTGGTAATAGCCGCATAGAGCAAATCGGTGCCTACCGCATTGGCTGGGCTGACGCCGAAATACAGCAGAATCGGGGTCATTAGCGATCCACCGCCCACGCCGGTCATACCCACGATAAAGCCCACCACCAATCCGGCGACTATGTAACCCAGTTGGAAATCCATAAAGCCCGCAACCCAAAAGCGCCGCTATCAAACTGTTGAAAATCAAACAGATTGTGCGTGTAAATTGTTGATAAATAAACAGGTCGCGCAGGCTAACAGTCTAATAGCGCGCTGGCTAATTCCTGTTAGTTAGGTGCTTATAACCAAGAGTGTGATGGGACGGGTCTAAAGCAGGCTGCTCACCTGCGTGGATGGATGGGCTTGCTGTACCTTGCTGACGGTATTTTGGAGGATCTGATCGGCTTTGATAGGACCCAGATATTCGCACAACGCCACATACGCGAGGTTGATTATCTGTTGCATGGTGTGGATGTTGGGAGTCGTGCCGGTGAGTGGTGTCACCTGATTTAACCAGGCGTGAAATCCCCAGCGCTCGGTGGACGAGAGCGGCACCTTGGTGAGGTTTTCCAACACATACAGGCGTATGCGTGTGGAGGCATCGCTACTGGGGGCTTCGATTAGCCCTTCGACCAGCGCCATAAACATCAGCAAAACCGGCGAGCTATGGAGTTTGGTAGGTGCATTGTTGTACCGGTTTGGCTGCCCGGAAGCGCGATGATCGTCCTGGGCGGAGGACACCGTACTTACCAGCGCCTGCAACATGCGCGAGCGCATATGAGCGATCTCCAGGTCGCTGCACAGCTCGCGCAGATAATGCTGCAGGGCAAAGGTCGGCTTATGGGCGTACTTTTCATCCCACAGGATCAATGCATTGGCGAGGGTTTTACCCTGGATAAACGGCATGAGCGCCTGCTCAACCGCTTTGCGTTTTTGGCTTGGATTCACGCTGTTGACCCGTTCCTATGACTGTTCGTTATCGTTGGGATTGCAGAGCGTCGGTGTTGAGTGCGCGCGTATCCTGGAATTCCGGATAGCCAATTTCGGCATGCTCGGTGAAATCCAGCCCGCGCTGTTCATGCAGGCTACTGGCGCGCATACCGATGAGCTTGTCGATTAAAAAGTAACAAATTAATGCCACACCAAAGCCCCAGGCAAAGGCCACCAGCACACCCAACCCCTGGATGCTGATGCGCGCAAGGTTAAATAAATCCCCCGCAAAGAAAATGCCCGCCGCAAGCGTGCCCCAAGCACCGCAAAAGCCGTGCACGCTGACCGCGTCCACCACATCATCAATCTTGAAGCTGGCGATAAATTTGGGGGCGATATAGGTGATGAACCCGGCGATAACACCGGTGAGCAGCGCGAATTGCGGGTCCATAGTGGCGCAGCCGGCAGTAATGCCGACCAAGCCGCCGAGGCTACCATTGATGGTGCCGGTTAATAAAATGGGTTGTTTGAAGGCTTTGGCGGTGAGCATATAACCCAGTGCGCCAGTGCAGGCAGCAAGGTGGGTATTGAGCGCGATCTTACCGATATCGAGATTGGCGGCGAGTGTGGAACCAGCATTAAACCCGAACCAACCGAACCAGAGGATAAATCCGCCCAGTGCCACCATGCTCAGGTTGTGGCCGGGAATATTGCGCGCTTCGCCGTTGGCCGAAAAACGCCCAAGTCGTGGGCCGAGTATGATAATCCCCGCCAGCGCGACCCAGCCACCGATGGAGTGGACTACGGTTGAACCGGCAAAGTCGATAAAACCCAATTCCTTTAGCCAGCCATTGCCGCCGTGGGCGCTGCCCCACGCCCAACTGCCAAACACCGGATAGATAAGCCCGGCGATAACGCAGGCACCGATCAGATAGGCGTGAAAATGCACGCGCTCGGCCATGGCACCACTGGCAATAGTCGTGGTGGTAGCGGCGAACATCATTTGGAAAAACAGAAAGGTCCAATCCCACCCGGCCAGCGCACTCGGCAGGAAATGGCTTTCGCCAAACCAGCCGCTAGTGTTGGCGCCGAACATCAGGCCATAGCCCAGTGCCCAAAAAATCACGCTGCAGACACACACGTCCATGTAATTTTTCATAATCACATTCACGGCATTTTTTGCGCGCGACATGCCGCTTTCCACCAGCGCAAAACCGGCCTGCATCAAAAACACCAGCACCCCGGTGATCACCACCCAGCTGCTATTTAACGACTGGCTGACCTCAAGAATATTTGGCTCTGCTGCGGCCGAATTGGCACTACCGAAAATCGTACTTCCGAGGATTACACACACGCTAACTGCCAGAGAGCCTACACGCATAGTCAGTATCCATGATGAGAATACGTGAGGTTTTGCAACTCATGTGCCAGTGGGCGATTTAAACATCGCAGAATTGGCTAGAGGGTTATTAGAAGGGCTTTGGATTACACAATCGGATTATATGGAGAAGCAGTACCGGCTTTGTCTGCACTTTTTCTGTGCGCCGGAGGGAGGTGGGCGGATCAGTATGCACCCGGGCGGCTCACCCGGGCACACGTGGATCAGACCTTGGGAATACCTTAATTTTTCTTGCTGGCAGGATAAATGACTTTCCAGTCCTTTTTCATGTCCACCAGCAACCAACCTTTGGTCGGGGCATCGGTCAGCCCCTTGTTTAACTCACCGATAGAGGAATTGCGGTCATAAGCCCACTCACGCTCGGCGTCGGTATGGTGGACGATCAAACCAAAACGCGCACCCGTGCCAGCGGTAGTCCACTCCAGCATTTGGTAATCCCCATCGGAGTTACCCGCGGCGAACACCGGGCGGCGGCCAATGTGCTGGTAAATGCCGACGGGCTTGCCTTCTTTATCATCGTAAAAACCCAAATCGGGGGCTTTGGTGATGGTGGGAACACCGTTAACCACCGAATATTTTGCCTGCAAGCTACTGCCGATAACCTGCTCGGGTGGGATGCCATAAGCCTCCTGCGCGAAGACACGCATGAAATCAATGCCGCCGCCAGAAACGATATAGGTTTTAAAACCGTTTTTGCGCAGGTAATCCAGCAGCTCCAGCATCGGCTGGTAAATCATCTTGTTGTAAGGCAGGCCGGTGCTTGGATGCTTGGCGGTAGCCAACCAATTGGCCACGGCGGCAGAAAAGTCATCTGAGCTGATATTGCCATGGCTCGCCATGATGATTTTGCTCAGCGCTGGCATCCCGCCTGCTAAAGCGCCTTTGATGTCGCCCCGGATTACCGAAGCATAGGGCTCGGTGGTTGACCATGCCGGGTGCTCCGGCGCCATTTGCTTAATGCGATCAAACGCAAATGCGGCCTGAAAATAGATGGGTTGTTCGGCCCAGAGGGTGCCATCGTTATCAAATACCGCGATGCGCTCGTCCTCATGGACAAAATCCGGCGAGCTTTTCTTGGTCGTCTTTTTCACAAACTCGATAATGGCTTGTCGGGATGCGGTGTCTTGCCAAGAGGCGAGGTCTTTGGCGTGGGCGACGCTGGCCATTGCCACCAAAAACAAGAGTGCAATGAAAGCGGAATTGACGCGGATGAATCGTGCGATCTGCATAAGTTTATCCCTCAACGTGTTGGTGATGCAGATACCTGATGGTACCTGCGCTGTGTCTAACAAAAGGTAGAGCAAAGATGCATGACTTGCGATTAAAAGGCAGAAAACAGTTGCCTAACGCATTATTTGATGTCGATAGGTTAATGACCTGCCGGAGGAGTGTTTAGTTCATCCTGTAAGCCGAGCAGATCGCCATCGCCTGGATTGCGCATTAGCGCCGTGCGCACAACGGCCAGTGCCTTGGCGGCCTGCCCCTGATCCAGCAGCGCAACGGCATAGACATAGCTATAGCGGCCGTTACCGGGTTCCAGCTCGGCGGCGCGCTGGAGTGGCGCCAGCGCCAGATTCATCTGCTTGCGCCTGACCTGCACCAGCCCGAGGCTGTGGTTCAGGCTGGCGTTGTCGGGCTGCAGCTTGAGCGCATCCTTGAGTAGCAGCTCGGCGTCGTTATCGCGCCCGGTCTGGCGGAACAGGTCGACCAGGTTGATGTAGGCGGCCGTCCAGTCGTTATCCAACACCAGCGCTTCGCGGTAGGCCTGTTCGGCTTTGTCGAAGGCGCCGCTCTGCGCATAGAAGTTGCCCAGGTTGACCTGCGCGGCGGGGTCGTCGGCATTAAATTGCTGCGCCTTCACATAGTCTGCGGCGGCGAGTTCCAGCGAGGTGTTAATCGCGGTCGGCAATTTCGCGCGTCGTTGCAGCTCGATCAACTGCGCCGCCGCGAGGGCGCGAATCACGCGCGATGGATCATCCAGCAGTGGCGATACCCATTCTGCGCGCACCTGTAAGGGCGCATTTTGCATGGCATCAAGCGCACCCAAGCGTACCAACGGATCTTCATCGCTCAAGGCATTCCCCACATCCCCGAGGGTTTGCTGGGTTAACCAACTACTCATCGCGCGTGCGGCGGTGGCGCGCACAATCGGCGGATGCTGTTTGTTGCGCAGCAGCTCGACCAACTTGGCATCGGTACCGGGTAGCTGTTGTTGGGCATCGCTAAAGGTTTGCGCGAATTTTTGGAAACCTTGGGGGGCATGGCCGTACCAGGTTTGTAATTGCTCTGCTGCCCAGTTGGCGGATTTATCCTTGTGGCAACTTTGGCAGGCGTTGGGGGTGCCTAGGGCGGCAGTAAGGGCGGGCTGCGGAATACGGAAGCTGTGGTCGCGCCGTGCATCCACCTGCATATAAGTCGTTGCGGGCATATGACAGTTCACACACTGGGCGCCGGGCGTGTTGAGCGGGTGATGATGGTGTTTAGGTGTGTTGAACTGCGCGGCGCCGTGGCACTGGGTGCAGACTGCATTACCCTCGGCCTTCAGCTCCAGCGTATGCGGATCGTGGCAGTCACTGCAGGTCACGCCGGCATGGTGCATCTTGCTTTGCAGGAACGAGCCGTATTCAAAATCTTCTTCCAGGATTTGGCCATCGGCATGGTACAAGCCGCGATCGAGCAACGAGGGCAAGAAATTATCCATTAGCGGTTGGCCGACGCGATCATCTTCAAATAATTGCGAGCGGCGCGAGTGACAGGCGGCGCAAGCCTGCAGCTCCGAGTGGCCGGTGCGCGGTTGGGAGCGCTGCGGAGTGCCAGTGGCTGGATCGGTAGTCCAGACGGCATTGCGATTGTCAGCAAAGTTATGGCTGAGGCCTTTGGTTGCTTCCAATGCTTGCCAATCGGTGCCGCGTTGCGCCCAGCGCACATGGTTGGCAGCAGGGCCGTGGCAGGCTTCGCAGGCGACGTTGATGTCTGACCACCGGGTGTCGTAAGTGCGGGTTTCGGGCAGGTAATTTTTTTCCAATTTGGTGGAGTGGCACTCCGCACACATAAAGTTCCAGTTGTACTGGTGTTTGGTCCAGTGCAGCGGGTCGGTGTGATCGACTTTTTGGTCGGGATGCAAATGGAACCAGCGCTGGCCGCCCTCGGTTTTTGGGCGCGAATCCCAGGCGATACTCAGCGCTTGATAGCGCCCACCGGGCAGCGCGAGCAAATATTGCTGCAGCGGGTAAACGCCGAAGGTGTAGTGCACTTCAAAATCCTGCAGGCGCCCATCGGGGCCATCGGTATTCACAAAATACTTGCCATCGCGCATAAAAAAGCGCGATTTCACTTTCTCGTAACTGAAACTGGCCTGATTAAAATCGCCCAGCACTGTTTGGTTATCGGCGAGCGCCATGGCTTGCGCGTGGTGGGATTTTTTCCAATCCTCCACTTGTTTGGGGTGACAGGAAGCGCACTGCTGTTGACCGACATAATCAGCCATCGCTGGCGGCTTGGTAGCGGAGTACGCAGGCGACGACGAGGTGGATAACGAACTGGAGGATGCTACCGCCGGGATTGAGCTGGGCGATGTATGCGTCGCGCTGGCGGATGATTTTGGCGCCGATGACCCAGACGAAAAGTACCAAGCACTGGCGCTAATCGCCACCAGTGCAATAGCACCGGCAACCAGCGGCCACACGTGTTTGCGTGCTGTGTGATCCTGAACTATTGATGTCGCCTTCTCGGTTGCTGGCGCTGTATTTTTTGGCTGCTTCTCGCCGCGCCTTTGCTTTCGACCCATTCGGTATGACTCCCTTTATCCTTGAAATTCTAATAAGCACTAGCAAGCTTAGATCATTACATAACAAACATGACAGATATTAATATCCTTGAACCGGAGCCCCTTAATCGCGGCAGGTTTTGCCGATGAGGTGCCGGTCGCGCTCCAGCAATTCGGTAAGATTGTCGGTTTCGACGGCGCCATCAATCAGAATTTCTTCCTCGCTGTTTTCCTGGGTACGCAAAATGCCGATTTGGGTAAACATGAGCGCATCTTGGGTGGGCAAATTTTTAAAGTGATGTTTGCCCATATGTTTGCCATTGACCCAGACTTCCGCCGAGCCGAGTTTGGCATCGGTCGACCAGTGAATGTGGAGTGCTACGCGATGCCATTGTCCGGGCGCTGCGCCTTCGGGCAGTTTCCATAGCACTTCCTTGGCGGCCGTTTCCTGAAAACTCAACTCGCTGCCCGCAATATTAAAACGCAGCATTTGTTGCCAACTTTTATCCGATTCCCAGTAGCCCAATTCGTGTTTATGTTCGCTCAATTTTTTCGGCAAATAAAAACTGAATGCAAAAAAGGTATCCTTGCCTTCGTAAGTTTCTCCGGCCGTGCGACGATGATGGAATTCGCTGCGGTTTAATTGTTTATTGCCCTTCCACAAAAAGGAATCGTCCCCCGTCAACCGCACTTTGCCGGCGTGCTTGCCATCAAATACGCATTGGTCGGTAACCGATAGCCCCGCTACATTGATCGGGGTGTCCCATTGCGAAATATCGCCCGTCTCAAAATTGCCTTGCCAGAGAATGGCGCTCTGGACGTGGGCGCCGAATATCATGGTGCCAAATAAGGCGATCAAGGCGGTTTTCATGGGCGAGAGTTCCTGTTCGTTATTGTTTAAAAGAGGGTGTTAATACCTTTTCACTCATCTTACTTGACGCAACTTCTGCGTGGTTCTTTTGTTAAAAGCATCCTTAATTAGTATGCTTAACTCAATAATGATTTTTTTAATGCTGCCAATAGTAACGAGGTTTATATGAATATCATTCCAAAAGTAGGTGTTGATAGTATCCGATTGGGAATGTCCCAAGGAGAAGTGCAAGTTAAATTGGGCATTCCTGCCAGCAAAGAAAGCACGGCAGACGAGGAAATTTGGGAATTTGATAATGGCTTGGAGTTGTCTTTTCAGGCAGAGGACAACTTTCGTCTGAGCTCAATCACGGTATTGGCTGGTTCAGCAGTGCTGGATTCAAAACCAATCATCGGGATTAGTGAATCTGAATTGGAAAGCATTTTTCCTGAATTTCGATTGGATGAAGACTTCAAACAGGACGGCAAAAGCTACTACGCCGATGAGTTACAGATCATGGCGTGGGTATTTGATGGTGAAGTGTTTAATCTGGTGGTGTTCCCTGAATATGATGAAACCAGCGAGCTGCCAGTGTGGCCGCAGTAAACTCAGTGCATTTTTGCTCACCGATTATTGGGCAGGCGTGTCACCAGGAAGATACCACCACAAACTAATATCAAGGCAATGAGATATTTCCATTCCATTATGGTTTCACCAAGGAAAATGGCCGATAAGGCCACTCCGAAAACAGGCACGAGAAAATTGAAAATGGTGACCATGCCAACCGGATTGTATTTCAACAGCGTTCCCCAGAGCGCAAATGCAGCTGATGAGAGCAGCGCGAGATAAATCAACAATAATGTTGACTGCCAGTTGAGGTTATTCAGGGTTCCACCGGTTAGCCAACCCAAGAGCATTAACGCAATGCCACCAATGGTGAGTTGCCATGCGGTCATGATCAAAACATCCATATGTTGCGAAATACGTTTGCCATAGATCGATGCAGCAGCGAGCGTCAACGCCGCGATCACAATAAAACCTTCACCTTGCAGCGATACATCAAAATCCAGCAGGTTTTTGTTGAAATTAACAATCATCACACCGAAAAAGCCCACTAAACACCCAAGCGCTTTGCGATGGTTCAATCGATCATTGTGATAAATAAAATGTGCGAGTAATACGCTAAAGAATGTTCCCGTTGCATTGAGAATGGATGCTTTCACGCCAGTCGCATAGGCAAGGCCAATATAAAAAAATACATACTGCACGGTGGTTTGCGTTAAGCCCAAAATACTTATTTGTCGCCATTGTTTTGCATTGGCAACAGCGAGAGATTTACCAGCCAGTTTCGCGAACAACAGTAAGAACACTCCGGCGAGAAAAAACCGGTAACCGGCAAATAGCATTTGCGCGGGAATATTATCGCGAGCGATGCCCAATAATGAATAACCGCTTTTGATCGCAGGGTAAGAGCTTCCCCACAGCAAGGTACACAGGACAGCACAGGAAAAAAGAACATCGCGGCGGGTGAATGGGCTGGTGGACTGTGTCATGGCGTAAAAACCTGGTGAAGCGATGTATCGATAAGGTGGCGCCTTGATTCTAGCCCGTAATTGCAGTTTTCACTATCAGGGTTTAGTTGTTGGTTGCCAGCGTAAGTTTTGCCGCATCAATGGTTTCTTTTAAATAATAAACCCGGCTTTGGGGCTGGGCTTATTATGGTGTTGTAACGGTTTATATTGCCAGAGCTATTCTTCTAGTGGTTTGCTTAGCTCTTTTTGTAGTTCTAAAGCTTTCCTTTTCCCCTCGTCGAGCTTTTTGTGAATGTTGGCACCAAAAATTGGAACTAGTATTTCTTCTTTGTGTAATTCCAGTATTTCGTTGTTTGTGTTGTTTAGCCATTCGCTTGTTACAATATTTTTGATTCCGTTAGACGGTAAAAAATTAACACGGAGACTATTTTCTATGCGGTCAGTGGTTTTTTTTGCGGCTGTCAAAAATTCGTTGGGTATGACGTTGTGATTTGGGCTAAATGTAAAAACTACTTCTATGTAAGTCTGTTGAGTGATTGGCGTAACTAAACCTACTATTAGTTGGGCATTTGGTGCAGTGACAGTATAGCCAATCCATTTTTGACCGTTGTATTCATAATCTCTGTAATCTGATTTTATTTTTTCTCCAACTAGATAACAAAAGTCCACCCCGTAATCGCTGCCATCTCCTCCTTGGTCACGCAAGGTTTTATTTTGCTCGTCATAACGTTGGTGTAGCTTGTCGTTCAGCATTAGTAAAAAATCAAGACGGTCAGTAATGTTGTATTCGTTTTTATGTATTAGATTTTTTTTATTGCTCGTTTTTTTCTGTACTGAGATATCCATCATTACAGTGCCAAGTTCTTTGCCAAAGAAACCTGGTTTTTTAATGTCCCACCAGCGACGAATAACGTTGCCGTATTCCGGGTTTTCGAATTTCTGCAGGTTATTAATATCCAAATTTTCGACCATGTTTGCTGCGGGCATATCTTTGCTGAAGTTTTCAGGCATTGAGAAGTGAAATATGTTGCCCGATAGATCTATCTTTCGTGGATATAACTTTTGCTCTGCGTTGGCATTTAAGGCTAAAAATTGTGTAAGGCCAGTTATCATAATCGTTACCAATAATTTGTAGACGTTTTGAGTTGTCATTGTGATTCGTTTCGTCAAAGTTAAGGTAAATAGTTAGGGCGTGGCTTTACGGTTTTAGATGCGACTTGTTCTGTTTTGTGAAATGCTTTTTGTATTATGCCTCTACCTTTGCCTGGGCCGCTTTCCATGTTGTCATTCCAAGTTTTTTGATCCTGCATTAAGGTGTGTGGGCTTTGTGTTACCGAGCCGTTAAATACATGGTTGGAATATACCAGTGAGCCTATCCACTTGCGCGGGTTTAATGTATTCATACCAATCAGATTGGGCACCATATCGTAATCATTGGCTCTGATAGCTAGCACGTTGATGCCCGCTCGGGCAAATAATGGCTTGGAACGGAAATTGTTATTAGCGTTAGCGTGAAATGCGACGCTTTGTTTATTTAATAGCTCCCCTTTCTCGGGATGGCGGATGCCATTTAATCTCAATTTATTAAGTGCGGTACCGCTTTGCCCATTTAATAAATAACGTACACCTTCGGCAAAAATAGCTCCACCTTGACTGTGGGCAATCCAACCGGTTTCGTTACCAGCCGCCTGAGTTGCAGCCAATATTTGGGCAAATTTTTTGGTCACTCCGGTAGTGAATCCGATCTTGTCGCGGAAGGATTCCCATGTGTCGCCCGCTCCGCCAACGCTAGGGTTATGAAATAGGGTGTACTCCTGCAGATTTTTGAATTCGTATTCCAAATGGCTGCCCATCAGCCAAGAAGCTTTTGCCAGGTTATTGGATTGGCCGTTAACGGCTGCGTAGCGGGTGGTGACTGAGTCGACACGGCTGCTGATCTGCCAGATGCCTTGTTCATTTCTTTTAACCTTATAGAGTGCAGCTTGTTCTTCTCTATCGCGCTGTTTTTGCAATCGATCAACTGGTTGTATATTAAAAACAACCACTTGGCCATTCCCGATTCTATAGTCTGCTCGGTAATAATTATTTTCCAGTTTATAGGTGCTGATGCTTCCTTTTAGAACTTTGCTCTGATTTGGTCTTGGGAGGGCTTGTAGGCTTTTTAATAGCGCTCTCAAATCTCTAGCTTGTTGAGACGTTTCTTCTTTTTCCAAAATAAAGTTGGCATATCCGGTTAGGAGCACTTGGTAACCGGCTGCACTTGGTCTGCTTTCTAGCTCTTTGTCGGCAAATGGCACTACGCCTTGCGAATTCAACGCGGCAACATGCTCCGGCGAGGTTTGGATTGCACCGTGGCGAAATAGGAGTTGGGTGAATTGGTTAATGCTGGTATCCATAAAAAAATCATCCTTTTTGATAAAAAGCGAGGGATCGGCGCAAAAGTGCAGAATATTAGTCAATCAATTTGCGAAAGGGTAATGCTGGGCGCTATCGAATAGCGGCGGTGTGAACTATGCACGCTGCATTGATCACTCTTGATTTAGGTATATAAAAAAGCCGATACACAAGGTATCGGCCAAACACTTCATAGGAGAACTACTTTAAACAGGAGCGCTAGCTGCCAACTCAGCCACTCATAATCGGCTGAAACGCCGTCAGTTTGTCGATGCTCGCGGCGGTGCCTAAACCGTGGCCTTTGAACAGGGTGCTGAAGTCGGCTTGTTGGCCGTGGAGTGCCATGTAATTCAGCACTACCGTTTCTACTAACAAATTCACGTTGTTGGCGGCGGGGCTGCCGGCGGTTTCGACGTCGCCGCTCGGGCGCATGTAGCCGATTTGTTGGTGGCGCGCTTGCTCGTCGGCGCTGGCGCCCATGAGTTGCGGGCGACCACCGGGGTTGTAGACGAGGAAGAAGGAGCAGGCGGTTTGTTGGTCGTCGCCGGTCCAGACGCCTTTGCCGCGCCCGGCCATGGAGTCGTCGATCATGCCGTTGCTGAATACTGAGCCGTCGCTGAATACGTAAATCATTAAAGGCATGCCTTTACGCGCGGCGTATTCGAGGCAGGCGCCGATACAGCGGCCGGCGCGTTCATCGCGCATTTCGCCGGTGGAGCGATCGCCGGTGTGATAGTCGTAGCCGCCCATGGTGATGGTGCCGGCGCCGGCGTAACCATTCACAACAAGCTTCATCACCGAGGCGGTTTTGCGCAGCTCGCCGTCGCCATCAAATTCTGCGAAGGAGAAGATGCCGTTGGCGCCGACGATATCCGCATCGGCAATCGGGTCTATGTCGGCCGGGTTGCCGAAGCGCGCGGCCAAGTCCGCACTTTTCACATAGCCGCAGCGCAGCAATTCTTTGAGTTGTGCATCGCGGGTTGTACCTAAACTGGCCATGGCGTTGAGTTTGGCATCGCTAATGCGATAGATGGATTCCATGGTTTTGACGATATCTTCCTGGCTCATCAAATCCACCAGGTCGCCCACATCCACCAAACCAGTTACGTCGTTGGGGTTGTCCACTTTGGTGGGGCGCACTTCAAGGTTGATGAGCGACGCGGGCGCCATGGAGTTGCCACCCGAGTCGCTGTTGCGCGAGCCGATCAAATCCACTAGCGAACCTGCCGCGCCCGCTTTATAGATGCCGTACATGGGGTTGTGCGGGTTGTTGCCAGTATCATTTTCCGAGCGCGCGGCGATCACCGCGCCGTTGATGTTGGCAGCGGTAGTGGTTTGCACTTTGGATTTAATGCCGGCGAGCACTTGCGAATCGGCATGGAATAACAGGCCGAGGCTTTCGTCGATCAAGGTGGCGGCAGTGGACGCGCTGGGCGCCATATCGGCCGGTAAACCCTGTTTGCTATAGCCCGCTGCGCTGAGGAAATCGCGCTGGCCGCCCCGTTGGCCGATCAATACGTTGGAGCCGGCGAAGTTGGCGCCACCGGCCAGGTCGAAACAGATAAACGGAATCTTGCCCGCGCCCTGCGCTGCAATACCACAGGCATCGCGCACGGCGGCTATATCAGCTGAGAGTTCAACTTCCGCGCCATAAGCGGGATTGGTGAGGATGCTCATCAGCGAGCCGCCCACCAAAGTGCCGGTGCCGAGTTTAAAACCCTGCGCGATCATTTCGCGGCGGGTCATGGGGCGGCGATGATCGCGCAAATAAAGTGGAGCATCCGGATGCAAAGGTGCTTTGTACTTAGCCATGGTCTCAATTACTCCGGTTATTGCAGCAACATTACGGCGCTACCCAGGGTAGCGGCGCAAGTTGATTTGACTGTGGTCAGGGTTTGATCGAGACAGTCGCCTTTTTTGCCGCAAGTGCTGCTCATGGTGTCAATCAGTTGGTTTAGCTCCAAACGCAGCTCCGCTGGGTCGGCTTGCCCATCGAGCTTGCTGTGTGGATTAGCTCCATCGGCCACTTCATTGGCGTGCAGGCGTGCGAGCAGCGGCTCGATGATTTGGTCGCGTTTGGTCGCGTTGTTAAAGGCGATATTGGCGGCGGCGCTGAAATCAAAGCCAGGGAACATGGCGCTGCGCGCGGGATTCGCGGTAGCACTGCTACCCACCAGCGCGTTGCAGTAGGCCACGGTCAATTGGGTGATCCCCATTTGCTGGGCGGCGAGGAAGCCATCCAGATTGGTGAGGGTCGGCAGCTGCTGCTTCACTTTTTCGTAGGTGGTGGCGACTTGCGCATTGGTCGCGGCTATACCGGTCATCTGCGCCAAGCTGGCGTTGATTTCAGCGAAATCGCGCAGGCCTTTGGTGGGCTGGTCGGGGATATCCGCCGGCGCCGCCGGTGCGGGCACTTCAGCCACTACACGGGTGTACGTGTGCGTGCCGATCTGGTCGAAAGTGAGGAAGAACACATCGTCTTCCGGGCCGCTTTTGGCTTCAACCACGGTACCCAAAGGAGATAGTTGCTGGCGTCCATCCACTTTCGCTGCATTGCTCAGTTGCGTATCCAGATGCGCAAATACCTGACCGGCAACCGCTTCGGTGCCATTGACGCCAACGCGGATACCTTTAAGCGGCACCGGACTGGTCAGCTCGCCGCCGCCCAGCACGGTAAAGAAAGGTACGGCGAATTGGTAACCGTAATCGTCGATTTGCTGCACCTCAAACACGATAAAGCAATTGCTGCTGGTGCCTTCGGCGGTGGTGGTAAAGCAGGCCGGTTGGTTGATCAGCTGGGATACGTTAAACAGCAGCAAGTAGCGCGCGCCCACGCCCACTTCAAAGTTGGTTTGGATATCGGCCACGCTCATGGCGCGTTTGTGGATGGCGAGGAAGCGCACGCTGCCAGTCCAGGGGCGGTTGCCCGAGACCTCATTGCCCACTGCCAGCGCATAGCCGTTATCCCAGTCTTTCATCACCGCACCCGCGAGCGGATCGGTATCGCCCGTGAACTCGCCGTTCACATAAATGCGACGGCCGCGCACCGGGTCAAAGGTCACCACCACATGCTGCAGCGATGCTTGTGCGCGCTCGTCGTTGTCGTCGGTGGCCAGCACGCGCAAACCATTGGCAGTGCTCTTGTCGCTGCGGGTGAGCGCGACATAGTTGTAGTCGTATTGGCCGAGGGTGAAGTTGCGCTCATCGGTGCTACCTGAGTAGCTGACGATACGCGCAGGGTTGTCGTCGTTCGCGCCTTGGTCGACGTTATCGGGGATCACCCAGGTCTCAATACTGTATTCGCCCGAGGCGCGCAGCAGGTCATAGAATTTGCGGCTGCCGCTGACCGTTGCTTGCGCGCGGCCGGCATCAGCCAGTTTGATGCCCCAGGCGCTGCTCCAGGCAACATTGCCAATCAGGTTCAGGTCGGCTGCTGGCTCTACGCCCGAGGTATCGAAAGCGATGGTGTTTTTGCCAGTTTTGAATTCGTACTTGGCGATGATGTCGCTGTCGATGCGGCCGCCGCTGCTGAGTACAAAGGCATCGCCCAAACCGACCGCTTTACTAATTACCAGCGAAGGATCTACCTCTACGTTGGCGAGGCCATTGGCGAAGGCGGTAATTGCAAGCTGCATTTCATTCGCATTGCTCGCACAATCGCTCCAGCAATTGTGGGCATCGGTGCGCAGGTGCTGTACCAAACGCGATTGCGCCGGGTTATCCAAGCGGATTTTGCTCTTCGCCGCCTGATAGGCCGCATTCACTTCGCTGCTGGCAAAGTAGGGCTGTTGACGGGTCGCGGCCGATTCTGAATGGCAACCCGCGCAGTATTGGGTGAGTACCGGATAGACGGTGGTGGCAAAGGCGCTGCTATCGACCGGGAAGCTTTTGCTATTGGCGATTTCTTTATCTTCCGGCGCTTTGAGCACCACATCATTCGCGGTGGTTTCGCGTGGGCCAGCCCACTTGTTGATCCAGCCGGTCATGATGTCGCCGCAGGCTACCGGATCGCTGGTCCAGCAGTTGTGGCCGCCAGCGACCTTGGCTACCAAACGCGATGTCGCTGGGTCGGCGAGGGATACCAGGCCGTTATCGATCACCGCCGCATAGGCGAGGTTGATGTCGTCGGCGCGCGCAAATACCGGCGCCTGGGTTTTGTGGCAGCCACCGCAGCGGTCTTCGCGGGCGATGTTGATCCAGAGTTCATTCTGGAACTTGGTAATGTCGGCAGTCGCGGCCGGTTTTTCGCCACGGTAGACAAAGTTGCCGCCGCCGGTGCTGGGCGGTGGCGCAGGGTTAGGCTTGACCTTGCTGCCGCTGCCCGAGCCGCCGCACCCGCTGAGCAGGCTGGTAACGAGTGCCAGCGCGAGCAATCCAGGGGTAAAGACGCTAAAGGTATGCCACTGCAGGCGTGACAGAGCTGTTGGTTTGCGCATCTTGATCACCTTATTCACCTTTGCAGTAGTCAGCAGTGTCGATAAACACTTGTTTCAGCTGGTAGCCGGAGCTGGCGAAGTGGGCGGTGATCTGGCTGACTTTATCGTGGTCGGCGGCATCCGCCGGCTTGCGCAGGCAGACATTCTGGAACACTTTTTCCACCTGGCAGCTCGCAAAGGCCTGACTGTGGGCGATCTCCATATTCATGGATTTGGCGCCGGTACCCTTGCCGGGCAATGCCTGGTCCCAACCCAAATGCTTGTTCATGCCCTGGCGCCAGTAGTTTTGCCAGTCGTCATTGGTGGTGACATAGCCATACTTGAAGGTGTTGGAATTGATGCGGTATTTCTTTTCCACGCGCGAGTTGGTGTCCGGATCGAGCGTGCCTTCAGTGTTGTAGTGGATGCTACCGTTAAGGCCATCCGGGTCGGCATCTACATCAAATTCGTAATCGTAATAGGCGTAGGCTTTGGCCATAGGGTCCATGCCGTTGTGGCAGCCGACGCAATTGTTGAGATACACACGGCTATCGCCACCGGGGCTGCGGCTCACGTCCTGGCGCACAAAATCCGGTGTTAATGAGGTGTCGTGTACTTGCTCCAAGTCACGGCATAGGTGATTGAGCAGGGTGAAACGGAACATGGCGCGGTTGGTGCCGGCGATAAAAAACGCTTTAGCGGCAGCGCGGCTGGTGATCACCCCGGAAGTGGCGTCGGCAGGAATACCGTTCAAACTGGTTTGGTCGCGTGCGACCAGCGTGTCTTTCAGGCTCACGCCTTGGGCTTCAATCGCCTCGTAGTGGGCGTTGCTGTTGACCGAGTAGGCCGGTAGGCCGGCGGCATTGCTGGTGTAGAGCTGATTTCCATAAAGCAGGGTGCGGAAATCGGCATCGTCCCGCACCAGCCCGATCACAGTCGCGGTGTAGTCATTGAGCGGCGCAAACACGGTGCGATCGCGGTTAGTCCAAGGGGTGGCCAAGTTTTTCAGGGTGACGCTGTAGAAGGCCTCGTTACTCATGGCGATGCGTACGGCATCCGCCACACGGCCGGCTTCTACTTCGGTAGTCATCTGCGCCAACACGCTGGCGCTGGGCGGCACGCCGGCAATGCGGTTGTGGATTTGCAGTGCCTGTTCGCGCGCACCGGCGTAGCTGTCGCCCGCTATCAGCGCGAGCGCTAGCAGCCCGACATAAGGCAAGCGCTGCAACACTCGGCTTACAAGGTGGGGTGTGGTCACAGTAACTCCTGAATAAGTAGCGCGGTGCAGGGCGCCGCGGGATAAAGGTAAAAACAGCAATGGTTAGCAATACGGCTGCCGCTGGATGACCGGTAAAGGGCATCCAATGTCAGGGTTCAAATTCATTTCCTGGAATTTGTGCGCAAGCCAGATGGGTCTACAACCTGAAGCAGGTACAGCGTAATCGGCGGCGGGTTACCGTTGTTTTTGTTGTCATTACGCCTGCTATGCAGTGACTATGCCTAAAAATGTGGGTTTTTATACGCCCGCCAAGGGGTTGTCAGGAATTAGAAATAGTTCTCTAAATTGCCGCCAAAATCCTGCCTGGGTACATTCGCAGGCGGCATCGCGTGGGTATTTCCGCTAGTGCGCCGATAGGTTGCCAGCGCCAATGGCGGGTGAGAGTGGCGTAAAGTGTCACTTTCGTACTTGATGTGACATGGCAGAGCAGGTGAGGCCTGCGAATGGCGGTGCGACCTGATACCGGGGTGGTTGCCATTTTGAGATCTGGCTCACAAGGATTTATGGCAAGAAGGCCGAATATCCCGCACCTGCCTGATTCTTGCGCATGCAGCCTGCTTGGCGCGGGTTTTGAATATCAAAGCGGTTCAGGCGCCTGGGCGCTATGCATTTGCGCTACGCACTTTTATGTCATCTTGAAATTTTAGGCCGTTGGCTATGAAGCAATTGTTGGGTTCCGCTTTTTCTGTCCACCGCTTGGTGTCGCTGGCCTTGGGCGCGGCGTCACTCGGCTTGATTGCCTGTGGCGGCGGTGGTGGTGGAGGCGGTGGCAGCAATTCCGGTCAGGCGCCCGATCCGGTGGTAGTGGATATCCCGGTGGCCTATGTGCAGCGCCCCATCCCGCTCGATGAAGACGGCGAGCCGGTCTATCCCGATGTGTTTGCGCCGGATGCGTTTACTCCCGGCGGCGAGTTGTATATCAAAGCGCGCGCCACGGCGCAGGCCGAGGTAGTTAACATCACCCGCGCCGAGTTCGACAACAATCTGGAAAAGTACCCCAACTACACTCCGGAAAGCCCGAATTACGATGTCAAAGATGTGTCGGCCAGCCCCGACGGCAGCCGCTTGGTCTTTGCCATGCGCGCGCCACTCGATCCGGATATGGATGAGGATGACCCCGAGCAACCCACTTGGAATATCTGGGAGTACAACCTGCAAGCCAAGCTGTTGCACCGCGTTATTACGTCCGACTTTGAGGCCGAAAAAGGTCAGGATGTGTCGCCTCACTACCTGGCTGACGGGCGCATCCTGTTCACCTCCGACCGCCAGAAGCGCAGCAAGGAAATCCTGCTCGATGAAGGTAAACCGCAATTCGGCGCGACTACCCAGCAAGACAACGATCTCACCAGTTTCCTGCTGCACAGCGTGAAAGACGATGGCACGGATATCCAACAGCTCAGCTACAACCAAAGCCACGATATTCAGCCGACCCTGATGCCCAATGGTCGTTTGCTGTTTATGCGCTGGCAGGGCACCGGCCAGAATGAACGCCTGAGTTTTTACACGGCCAATCCCGACGGCACCGATGTGCAGTTCTATTTTGGCGATGAAAGCCTGAATGAAGAGCCAGCAGAAACCATGGCCGAGGCACCGCGTCTGTTCCGCCCGCAAGTGCTGGCTGATGGGCGCATCGCCGCCATCTATATGCAAAATAGCCTGCAATTGGGCGGCGATATGGTGGTGGTAGATGGCACTGTGGAAACCGAGGGGGAGGTTGAATCCATCTCCATCAAGCCGGTCGATATCTCGACTGATCTGGTTTCGCTTTCCGGTCGTTTTGCCTCGCTGTCGCCGCTCTACGATGGCACCAATCGCCTGCTGGTGAGCTGGAGCCAATGCCGCTTGCTGGCCACCGCGACCGAAAAACTATCGCCCTGCTTGAGCACGTTGCTGGTCGAGGGTGAGCCGGTTGAAGGCTATGAGGAAGCGCCGCCGTTTTACGGCATCTGGATTTACGACATCAAGAATCAAACCCAGCAGCCGGTAGTGTTGGCGGAGGATGGCAAAGTCTTTACCGAAGCTATCGCACTGGAAGCCTTGGCAGCGCCACCGGCTTATATAGCACCGACAACTGATCCGGATCTTGCTGCGCAAAACCTTGGTCTGCTGCATATCCGCAGTGTTTATGATGTGGATGGCGAATTTAATCCCATGGGTAGCGGCGCGGCGAATATTGCCGCTATAGCGGCCCTGCCTGCTGCGCAGCGTCCGGCGCGTTTTGTGCGCATCATTAAAACTGTGTCAGTGCCCGATGGTGATACGTTTAATGATCAAGACGATAACATCTACGGCAATCTGTTCAACGACAACAATGGCATAGTGGAAATCCTCGGCTATGCGCCGGTTGAGCCGGACGGCTCGGTGATGGTGACCGTGCCATCCGATGTCGCCTTTAACCTGGAAGTGCTGGATGCCAATGGCCGCCGTATCGGCACGCGCCTGAATCAGTTAATCCACCTGCGCCCCGGTGAGCTGCGTGAAACCAACGGCATAGCAGCGCTCGGTCGCGCCAGTCTCGAACCTGCGGCGCTCAATACCGGCGCGGCGACCGCAGCCAATTTCCCCAACACCCTGCGCTACGATACTTTGGGCAGTCCAGTTACTCCTGCGATGGGCGAAACCATGGCGGAATTTGCGGCGCGTTCAACTTACTGCGTTAATCCGGTCGATGGCACCACCTGTGTGCCTATGGCTGGCCCCGGTCAAGAGCGCAATCTACGCAGGCCATCGGTGGATTTAATCTATAACGATGAATGGACCACACCGACAAGTGCGCGCGCGGAATCATATGCGTATCGCTATAACGATCTGGATGAAAACCTCACTGCCGATACCGTTCCTGCGCCTACACCGACGGCGTGCCGCGATCAGGCCAGCTGGAATTCCAACTGTCGTGTGGTCATCAACTATGAATACCATATCCAACCGTTGTGGGAACGCGAACGCGATGCGATGACGGTGGGTGTAGCGGCCGCAACCAGCTGTATCGGTTGCCATTCGCCCAGTACTGACGTGGATGGCAATACGCTCGTACGTGTGCCCGAAGCGCAGTTGGATTTAACGCGCGTCAAACTGCAAGCCAATGCGCGTATGACCTCCTACACTGAGTTGACTGCCGGCGATAACAAACAAATCTTCAATGCCGAAACCGGTTTGCTGGAGGATGAATTAATTCCCACCGGCGAATGCAATGTCGATATCGATGGCAATCCGTTTGTGGATGAAAACGGTGTGTGCACCGATCCGGTCTTGGTCACCGTTCCGGTTCAGGCTAGTATGTCGCGCAATGGCGCGCGGGCAAGTGCTCGCTTCTTCAATGCGTTTGCAGCGGGCGGCAGCCACGCAGATTTCCTGAACGGTGCCGAATTAAAATTGTTGTCCGAATGGCTCGACACCAACGGGCGTTACTACACCAACCCATTTGAAATGGCGATTCCGCAATAATAATGACAACAGCAATCACAACAACAACGACAACAAACATCGGGATCGCGGCATGATTGCCAGAGTGCAGGGCGCCAATTCATGGCTGCAGCAAATCCTTATCGCCGTGCTTGCGCTTGCGCCTCTTTCCCAAGCGCAAGCCGAGTGGTTTGGCAGCGATTGGTTTACTGAGCAACCGCTCCAACAAGTCAGCGTCAATGATGCGTTTATCAATGTCTATTCCGGTCCCGGGCGTGGCTATCCGATCTTCCATGTGGTCGAGCGCGACGAAGTTATCACCCTGTTAAAAAGCCGCACCGACTGGATCAAAATCAAAACCAATCGCGGTTTGGAAGGCTGGATCAAACGCGACGACATGCAATTTACGCTCGCGCTTGATGGCAGCAAACCGGATTTTCCCGATAGCACCCAAGCGGATTATTTAGTTAACCGCGTTGAGCTGGGTGCGGCCTATGGCGATTTCGCCGGCGCGGATAGCCTGACGTTAAATTTGGGTTATCGCTTCACCAAAAATTTATCGGCCGAATTGCGCATTGCGGAAAATACCGGGCAATTTTCTGACAGCCGGATTATCGCGGGCGCCGTATTGTTCCAGCCCTTTCCCGAGTGGCGTGTATCGCCATTTTTCAGTTTGGGCAGCGGCACAATTGAAACCTATCCCAGCTCCACCCTCGTGCAAACCGAAGACCGCAAAGACGATTTGATGCAAGCCGGATTAGGTGCCTACGTGCATCTCACCGGGCGTTTTTTCATGCGCGCGGAATACGTCAATCACTATGTGCTCACCAGCCGCAATACCAATGAAGAGGTTAATGAATGGAAACTTGGATTCAGCGTCTTTTTCTAAGCAGCGCACTGCTTGCCGCTTTGGGGTTTGGCAGTAGCGTTTACGCGCAGGATGACGCCGGCGATGACGAGCTGGAGCAAATCATTACGCCTGATGTGCAGCGCCGCGAAGTCAAAGAAGCCGATCTGGACAGCGAAGATTTCGAAGTTGGTGTGTTCGTCGGCATGCTCAGCATTGAGGATTTTGGTACGAATCCGGTGTACGGTTTGACCTTCGCGTATCACATTACCGAAGACTTTTTTGTCGAGGCCGCCTATGGCACCAGCGAAGCGGAAGAGACCAGTTATGAATTGCTCAGCGGCGGTGTGGAATTGCTTACCGATGATGAGCGCGAGCTGAAGTATTACAACATTTCATTGGGGTACAACTTTTTGCCGGGGCAAATGCATTTTTCGGATAAGTGGGCATTCAATACCAATTTTTATTTGATGCTCGGTGCAGGCAATACCGAATTTGCAGCGAATGAATATTTCACCACTAACCTCGGCGCGGGCATACGTTTATACGGCACCGATTGGTTGGGTTTGGATTTAAGTATGCGCGCACATAATTTTGAGCACGATTTATTTGGCGAGAGCAAATCCATTACCAATCTCGAATCGCGCTTGGGTGTTTCATTCTTTTTCTGATTTTTTTGTTTCTGGTTTTTTTGGGAGTTAACATCATGTCATTGCAACAGTTTCTGCAAATAAAAAGTCTGCATAAAAAAATTCTCGGTCTGGGGCTCGTACTTGCGGTGAGCACATTTGCGGTAACCGCTAGCGCCGACCAGGCACCAGATTTCACGCTGCAAAGCAGCACTGGTGAAAATGTACGTTTGGCCGAGCAGCGTGGGCAGGTGGTGATGTTAAATTTCTGGGCTTCCTGGTGTGGTCCATGCCGCACCGAAATGCCGCTGCTGGATGAAATGTCCCAGCGGTACAGCGCCGCTGGTTTTGTGCTCTATGGTGTGAATGTGGAAGAGGACAATACCGATGCAAAAAAACTCATCAAAGATCTGGGCGTAACCTTTCCAATCCTCTACGACACTGAAAGCAAGGCGAGCAGTTTGTACAATGTTGATGCTATGCCCACTACGGTCGTCATCGATAAAAAAGGTGAAGTCCGCTACGTCAACCGCGGCTACAAACCGGGTGATGAAAATAAATACCGCGATCAAATCCGCGAGCTGATTAAAGAATGATACTGCGCCGCCTGACGTTGCTGGCGCTGCTGTTTTGCATCGCCGCCTGCAGCCCGATCAAACCTTGGGTGAAGCCCTATGAACGGCAAAAAATCGCCGACGAAATCATGAGCTTCGAGCGCGATCCTATCGCCGATTCCTATCTGCATCACGTTTATGATGCGCGCGAAGCGGCGCGCGGCGGCGATGGTGCATCAGGAGGTGGCTGTGGCTGTAACTAAACGCCTATTGATTCTGTTGTTGTGTCTGTTTACCGCGAGCGCACACGCGGCTGTATTGCCTGATGAACGCGTCGATGTGCTCTATCACGGTTATGACGGTGGCGGTGTGCAAGTCGATGGGCCATCGATTCTGGTGCGCAAAAACATCGGTGCTTCGGTGTCGGTTGCGGCGAATTATTACGTCGATATGGTGAGCAGTGCTTCCATCGACGTAGTCACCCAAGGCAGTAAATATTCCGAGGAGCGCAAAGAGGCGAGCCTGAGTGGCACCTACTTGATTGACCGCTCAACCATTTCGCTCGGTTATGTCGGCAGTAAAGAAAATGATTACGATGCGAAGACGTTTAGTTTCGGTATCGACCAAAGTTTTTTTGGTGATTTAACGACGCTGGGTTTGGGTGTGAGCTTTGGTGATGATGTAGTCGGCCAAAATACTGATCCGACATTTTCGCGCAATTTGCAGCGCCGTAAATACAGTTTTAATGCGTCGCAAATCGTCACTAAAAATCTGTTGGCCTCGCTCAGTTTTGATAGCGTCAGCGACCAATGTCTGGATCTCACTGAAGAACAAACCTGTTTGAATAACCCGTATCGCTCGGTGCGTTATATGACGGAATCGGGCGGCTATAGTTATCAAGCCGAACTCTACCCGCATACGCGCAATAGTGATGCCTTGGGTATACGTGCGATTTACTATTTGCCGTATCGCGCATCAATCCGCGCTGAAGCGCGCCAGTTTTCCGATAGTTGGGGAATTGATGCCGACAATTTCGAGCTGCGCTATTTGCATCCTTATCGCGAGCAGTGGTTGTTTGAAGTTAAATACCGTATCTATTCACAATCTGGCGCCGATTTTTATGCGGATTTGTTTCCCTACAAAGATGCCCAGAATTATTTGGCGCGCGATAAAGAATTGAGCCCGTTTTCGTCCAATACCTTTGGTTTGGGTGTGACTTATAAAATTCCGGCGGGATTCATTCCCTGGTTTGATAAGAGTACTGCTAATTTTTATTGGGACAGGTTTGATATCGACTACGACGACTTCCGCGATTTGCGCTCGACCGAGTATGCGACTGGCGAAGAGCCGCTTTACAGTTTGCAAGCCAATGTGTTCCGCATTTATATGTCGTTCTGGTACTGACGCGCTGGTATTGCAAAGACATAAAAAAACCTGGGCATGCCCAGGTTTTTTGTTTTATCGCCGTCGCGAATTATTTTTTGCCTAGCGCTACGCCCAGTGAATCAGCCCAACGGGTAAAGCTCAGCCCCAGTTGCCGGCGATTGTTGGAGCGATTGTTTTCTTCCCAGTGATTGCCAACATCTGCTTCATCGGCAATCAGGCCGACTAGCGCATTGGTCTGGGCATCATAAATCTCCATTTTCATCGTCATAGTGCCCGCGCCTTCGGTGTAGTAATTACTAATGGTCGGCCGGCCTTGCAGATCGTCTTTCGGCGCAGAGGGCGCTATCTCTTGCAGAGTAGTTTTGATCCGCAAGGTTTTGGCGCTGCCACCGCTGGCGCTAAAGCGCTTACTGTCGATCAACTCTTTGGTAAACGTCTCAAGGTATTTTTGTTGCAGATAGGCTTTGTCTTTGTCCGTCAAAACCCAAGGCTCATCAAAATCATTTGGTGCGGAGGGCTCGCGTATGAAGATATTGCTGGTGTCCAATGGGGCAAAATCCAGTTGCGCGTACTCGCTGAAATTTACTCCCGGCTTGAGGTAAACGCTATCCAAAAACCGGCTTTTGGTTTTGGTAAAGCCCAACGGTTGGGCTTCAGCAGCGAGTGCTTTTTCATGCTTTTTTTCAAAAGCATAACTACCGCTAGCCAGCGACAACGAGAGTAAGCCAATGGCCAGTACAAGTGCACGTTTCATGGAGAACTCCTTGCTGGTGATTAATAGAGGGCAGCTACTCGCATGCCTGATCAATAATTTGCTGCATGAGGGTACGTTGCTGCGCTTTGTCGTCTTCGGTTAGATAAACCGTTACGCCATCGGCATTTTGGGTTTTGATTCGAGCTACGGTATTCAGCGTTTCCAGATTGGTGCGCGCTTGTGCGCAACGCTCCGGATCCTTCAGGGCATCGGCTGGATTTGCTGCAGCCGGCTTAGCTGCAGTTGTTGCAGGTTGTGTGGCAGCAGTAGGTGCCGGGGTAGGATCACTGTGGCCGACGCGGGTTTTGACCAGTGTGGCTTTTACATTTTTAGGGGGATGTTCGCCGTAGTGCACAACACCTTTGGCGTCGGTCCAGGTATACACTTTTTGAGCTAGCGCACTTTGGCTGACGGCGAGTGCCAGCAGCAGAACTCCAAGCGTTTGTAAGTACTTCATGTTTTGACCTTTTTTTGATGTTTCTGCGCCAACTATAGACCTTATATAAAGCGAGTGGTATTGCGAAGCGTAAATCTGTGAGCGCGCGCAAGCTGGTAATCGGCCATTCAAGTCTAGGTGGGAATTTTGGCTCAGGTGCAATTGATTCGATTAAAAAAACGACAGATTGGCGTTAATTTCTTGACTTTGACTTTTATCTTGCCAAAATTGCCAATCCTCCAGATGGCTGGCAGCTGGCCGATAATCACGGACTCATCTGCTTCCCTCCAAGTCACCCTCTTGGCGAACCATCTGCTGGCGATGCTCCTACCAGAGCATCACCTTAGAAAGCCGCTGTTTACCTGCACGGTTTTCGCTGATCCGATCCTGACCTTGCCGGGTTTTGATCGTGGATCATTCACGGTGTTGGCCTGCCCTAAGTGCCGATACTTTCCAGTGTGACTCTTTGCCTACAACTTTTCGGCTACAGCAGCCTCTCTTGGCAAGACACACGCGCATATGCGATTCACATCCTAAAAGGGGAATTATCGTGGAAATGCTCTCAGGCGGAGATATGCTCATCCGCGCCCTGAAAGACGAAGGCGTTGAATACGTTTTTGGCTATCCGGGCGGCGCGGCACTGCATATTTACGATGCCATCTTTCGTCAAAAAGACGTTAAACACATTCTGGTTCGCCATGAACAAGCCGCTACCCATGCTGCCGACGGTTACGCGCGCGCGACCGGCAAAGTGGGCACTGTGCTGGTGACTTCCGGCCCAGGCGCGACCAATGCCATCACTGGTATTGCGACGGCCTACATGGATTCTATTCCGATGGTGGTGATTTCCGGTCAGGTGATGAGTCATCTGATTGGCGAAGACGCCTTCCAGGAGACCGACATGGTCGGTATCTCCCGCCCGATCGTAAAGCACAGCTTTATGATCAAACACGCTAGCGAAATCCCCGAGACCGTTAAAAAGGCGTATTACATTGCGGCAACAGGCCGTCCGGGTCCGGTAGTTATCGATGTGCCTAAAGACCTGACTCACCCTGCGCATACCTTTGCTTACGAATATCCCGAAAAGGTGAAGCTGCGCTCTTATACTCCGGCGACTCGCGGTCACTCAGGCCAGATCAAAAAAGCAGTGCAACTGTTGCTCGGCGCCAAGCGCCCGATGATCTATACCGGTGGCGGTGTAGTGCAAGGCAATGCATCGCACTTGCTGAAAGAGCTGGTGGATCTGCTGAATTACCCCGTAACCAATACCCTGATGGGATTGGGCGCTTATCCTGGCACCGGTAAAAATTTCCTCGGCATGCTCGGTATGCACGGCACTTACGAAGCGAATACTGCAATGCATCACAGTGATGTGATTCTGGCAGTGGGCGCACGTTTTGATGACCGCGTAACTAACGCCATCAGCAAATTTTGCCCGACTGCAAAAATTATCCATGTGGATATCGATCCTGCATCGATTTCCAAAACAGTCGTTGCCGATGTACCTATCGTAGGTGCAGTAGACAGCGTGCTGAGCGAAATGCTGGCGTTGATTAAAGAGTCGGATGAAAAGCCCGATGCTGAAGCACTCGCCTCATGGTGGGAACAAATCAACGAATGGCGCGAGCGTCACGGCATTTACACCAAGAATCGTTTTGATACTACCAGCGATAAAATTAAACCGCAGGAAGTTATCCAGGCGATTTGGGAAGTTACCAAGGGCGATGCTTACGTTACCTCCGACGTAGGTCAGCACCAAATGTTTGCCGCGCAATATTATTTGTTCGACAAACCGCGTCGCTGGATCAACTCCGGTGGTCTCGGCACTATGGGCTTTGGTTTGCCTGCGGCGATGGGCGTGCAAATGGCGGATCGCGATGCGACCGTTGTGTGCGTAACCGGTGAAGGTTCAATCCAGATGTGCATTCAGGAATTGTCTACCTGCACCCAATACCATCTGCCGGTAAAAGTGATTTGCTTGAACAATCAGGCGCTCGGCATGGTTCGCCAATGGCAAGACATGCAGTACTCCAGCCGCTACGCGGAAAGTCTGTATGAAGATTCGCTGCCAGATTTCATCAAGCTTGCAGAAGCCTATGGCCACGTGGGAATCCGCGTTACCAAAAAAGAAGAGCTGAAAGCGAAATTGGCTGAATGTTTTGCGCTGAAAGATCGCGTGGTATTTATGGATATCATGGTTGATCAGAGCGAGCACGTTTATCCGATGCAAGTTGCGCAGCAATCCATGCGCGATATGATCCTGAGCAAAACGGAGCGCACCTGATATGAGACGCATTATTTCTGTATTAGTTGAAAACGCTCCCGGCGCTTTGTCACGCGTAGTGGGTTTATTTTCCCAGCGCGGCTACAACATCGAAAGCCTGACCGTTGCACCGACGGAAGATGAAACCCTGTCGCGTTTGACGCTGACCACTTTGGGCGATGATCACAAAATCGAGCAAATCACCAAACACCTCAATAAATTAATTGATGTGGTTAAATTGGTGGACTTGACCGAAGGTTCGCATATCGAGCGCGAATTAATGTTGATCAAAGTCAAAGCGTCTGGTGCGCAGCGCGCGGAAGTTAAACGTTGTGTGGATATTTTCCGCGGCCAGATCGTAGATGTAACCAGCACGCTCTACACAATTCAAATCACCGGCGCGAGCGACAAGCTCGATGCGTTTTTACAAGCCGTCGGCGATGCAGCCATTATCGAAGTAGTGCGCACTGGTGTGTGCGGTATTTCGCGCGGCGAGAAAGTGTTGAGTTTGTAAGCTGTAAATAGGAAGATCGAAGGCCGATAACTGCGAGGTTATCGGCCTTTTTTATAAAGATTCTAAAAAAAGATGAGATTCAAATAACCTCTGCGAGATAGATCGCAGCTGGAAAAATCAGCATCATTATCTGAAATAAAATCTACGTTGTTTTAAGGAGATAAACCTGTGCAGTCTTTGTTCCGCATTAAAGGATTCAGCGCTTACCTTGCCGTGTTGTTTATCAATGCCTTTATCGATCTGGGGCATAAGGTAATTATTCAAAACACGGTATTTAAAATCTATGATGGGGACAAACAGGTTGTACTGACAGCGCTGGTCAATGCACTTATTCTAATTCCATTCGTCTTGCTGTTTTCTCCTGCCGGTTTTATTTCAGATAAGTATCCCAAACATAAAGTGATGCGCTACAGCGCCTGGTTTGCGTTGATTGCGGTGTTGGTCATAGTGCTGGCTTATTACCTCGGATGGTTTTGGTTGGCTTTCGCGATGACGTTGATTCTCGGTATTCAGGCTGCAATTTATTCGCCTGCAAAATACGGTTACATCCGCGAGTTAGTTGGCAGTGCGCGATTGGCTACTGCGAATGGTATGGCGCAGGCGATCACCATTGTTTCTATGCTTGGCGCTACCTTTGTGTTTTCTGCGTTATTTGAATACCTGTTGGCTGACCTGTTCCTTCGCGATGCGAATAATATTATTGCGCAGGTCGCACCTTTGGGGTGGTTGTTGGTCGCCTTGGCAATGATTGAATTATGGAATGTGTACCGGCTGCCGGATTGCAGTAAGAGTAGCGAAGCCGAACATGCAGATGTATCTGCAAAACATTTTGTTATCGGCAAATATTTGCGCGGCGCATATCTTCTGCGCAATGTAAAAATCCTTTCCAGCAAACGTCCGATTTTATTATCGATAATCGGCCTGACAGTGTTCTGGGCAATTTCCCAAGCGGTGCTCGCCTCATTTCCCGCCTACGCAAAAGAAGTACTGCATGAAAACAATACGCTGGTTATCCAGGGGATTCTGGCATGCACCGGGATTGGAGTTGTATTGGGTTCGCTGATTGCAGGGCGTTTATCCAGAAATTACATTGAACTGGGTTTAATTCCCGTTGGCGCGACTGGCTTTGCACTCATGCTGGGCTTATTGCCCTTATTGGATTCGCTCTTCCTGATGGCACTGACCTTTGGTGCATTGGGAGTGCTGGGTGGACTATTTATTATCCCCTTAAATGCATTGATCCAATATCACGCCAAAGCAGAAGATATGGGCACCATACTTGCCGGTAATAACTGGGTACAAACTATCGGCATGATTACGTTCCTTGGTTTCACCATGCTGTTGGCGAAAATGGGTTTTGGCAGTGCGCAATTATTTATGTTGTTGATGATTGTGGCTCTGATCGGTGCTGTTTACACCGTATATGAATTGCCTCACTCGCTAACAAGGATCGCTGCGGCTTTCCTGATGCAAGGTAAATATAAAGTAACGGTAGCGGGTTTTGAAAATCTACCTAAAACCGGCGGAGTTTTGCTGTTAGGCAATCACATCAGTTGGGTTGATTGGGCAATGGTGCAAATTGCCTGCCCGCGTCCGGTGCGCTTCGTTATGTTGCGCAGTATTTACGAACAATGGTATCTGAAACCTTTTTTGAAATTTTTCGGTGTAATTCCCATCAGTAGCGGACAAAGTAAAGAGTCACTAATCAAAATTAATGAATTATTAAAAGCGGGGGAAGTAGTTTGTTTATTTCCTGAGGGCGCAATTAGTCGCACGGGTTCGCTGGGTGTATTTCACAGCGGTTTTGAGCGAGTGGTTGATGATGTGGCAGGTGCGATTGTTCCATTCTATCTTCATGGCTTGTGGGGGAGTCGTTTGTCGCGAGCGCGCAGTGAGAAGTTGCGTAAAAATACGTCGCCTGGTTTACGCCGCGAAGTGGTTGTCACCTTTGGTCCAGTGCTACCGATGAACACCACCGCAAGCCAACTGAAACAAAAAGTATTTGAATTGTCGTTCGAGGCTTGGGAGCAGCAGAGTCAGGAATTTGATCCTATACCGCTTGCATGGATTCGTGCAGCCAGAGCAAATCTCAGGGCCGATAGTGTAATCGACTCCAATGGCATAACGCTGAGCAATGCAAAAATGCTCGCCGTGGTAAGCGCATTCTCCAAACAAATGCGCAATCTGGATATCGAGAAAAATGTTGCCATTTTATTGCCTGCAAGTAGTGCAGCTGTTATCGCCAATATGGGGGTAATGTTGAACGGGCAGACGGCTGTTAACCTCAATTTCACCACCAGTGTTGCTGCGGTGCAATCAGGGGTAAAAAATGCGGAGATAAAGACGGTATATACCTCGGAAAAGTTTATTCAAAAATTAGCCGATAAAGGGTTGGATACCGAGGGAATGCTAAAGGGAATGCGGGTGGTTCATATGGAATCCCTTAAGGACGAGTTGGCAAAAAAAGATGTGGTACTCGCCTTTATTGCGAGTCACCTATTGCCAGCGGAATTGTTTTATCAACTATTTGGTAAATGTGTAAGGGTAAATGATCCGGCGGCAATTCTCTTTTCAAGTGGTAGTGAGGGCACACCGAAAGGGATTGTGCTCAGCCATCGCAACTTTATGGCGAACATCAAACAAATTAGCGATGTGCTCAAAACCCGTGAAGATGATTTGGTGATGGGCTGCTTACCACCATTCCATTCATTTGGTCTGACCGTTACTACCTTCCTGCCATTGGTGGAGGGTATTCCGGTTGTGTGCCACCCGGACCCTACCGACGTACTCAATATTGCCAAAGCCATTGCGCGTTACAAGGTGACGGTCATGTGTGCAACGGCTACTTTCTTGCGCCTCTATAACCGCAATAAAAAAGTGCAGTCGTTAATGTTGGAATCATTGCGGGTGGTAGTTGCTGGTGCTGAAAAATTATCGGTAGATATTCGCGAGGAGTTTCAGCAGCGCTTTAATAAAGTGATTTACGAAGGTTACGGTGCAACAGAAACGACGCCAGTTGCCAGCGTTAATATTCCCGATCAATTGGATCTGAATGATTGGCACGTGCAAACCGGTAATAAAATCGGTACGGTTGGTCTGCCTCTGCCCGGTTGTTCGTTCCGGGTTGTAGATCCTGTATCTCTGGCAACCCTGCCCGCAGGAGTGGATGGCTTAATCCTGATTTCGGGAACGCAGGTTATGCTGGGTTATTTAAATGACGATGAAAAAACACGTTCGGTGATAGTGGAATTGGACGGTCGCCGTTGGTATAAAACCGGTGACAAGGGGCATCTCGATGCTGATGGGTTCCTGACAATCGTTGATCGATATTCACGCTTTGCCAAATTGGGTGGGGAGATGGTTAGCTTGGGAGCGGTTGAGCAGGAAATTAAAAAGACATTGGGCGATATAGATGTTGAAATGGTGGCGGTTAATCTTCCCGATGAAAAGAAAGGTGAGCAAATCGTATTGCTGATCACGATTGAATTAGCAGAAGCTGAGTTGCGTCAGAAGTTGTTGGCCAATAATTGTAATCCGCTGATGATTCCAGCAATAGTAAAGTCTGTTGAGGCGATTCCAAAATTAGGTAGTGGCAAAACTGATTTTGCATCGTCCAAAGCCTTGGCATTGAGCTTGGTGAATGCATCTGCACTGGCTTAATCTAGTGGCTTAATGCAGTCAGGGTTGATCAAATAGAAGGGTGATAGGAAATAGTAATGCGCGAATTTATTTTACAGTGTTCTGCTCTTGAAATTGCCGGCGTTGGGCTGGCATTTTTCGGCGGCATCTATTTGTTATTTGGCGCATTCAATTTAATCCTCACCCAACAATTGCTGCCGCGTTTACATATTGGTATCAAGCTTGATCCGCGCCCATTGGGCAATGGCCAGTTGCAGCGGGAGTTATTATTGTCAGCCAGCTCCATTGCTATTTTTGGGATAGGCATGATTTTCCCTTGGGGCTTGCTACAGCTTGGTTGGGCTCAATTAGCGGTTAACCCTTCCGGGTTACAAATTGCAGTCGAAATTTTTGTATTAATTATCTGGAATGAAATCCATTTTTACATCAACCATTGGCTATTGCATACTCGCTGGCTGCGGCAGTTTCATTTGCCGCACCATCGCTCGGTGGTTACCACACCTTGGTCTACCTATGCGTTTCATCCGGTAGAAGCGATGATGTTAGGGAATGTGATTTTATTACCGATGATGGTGCATGACTTTAGTGTCTATGCGCTTTTTTCTGTGCCGTTATTCAGTTTGTTATTCAATAGCATCGGCCATTCCAATTTTGATTTTAATCCTCGCTCGCCGCGCGTTATTTTTAATGGTGCGCGCCGCCATCATTTGCATCACGCTTGTTTTAATGGCAACTACGGTTTTATGTTTCCGTTTATGGACTGGATTTTTAAAACGGCTTTGCCTGCTGATGCTGCCGATAAACAAATCAATCGTTGGCGAGTGCGTTAAACCCCATGCGCTACTGGCGTGATTGGCAGAGCCTTGCCTACCTACTGACGTTGCCCTTATTGGTTGTCTGGCAATGGCGGAATGGATTTAGTTGGCCGCTGTATCTGCTGGAATTGTTTTTGACCTTGGGGATAGGTGTGATTCATCACAATCATACTCATTTGCGCATCTGGACTTCGCGCCGATTAAACCGCTTAACGGATTTATGGATTACGCTGCTGCAAGGTCATCCGACTTTTGTGTTCTATCCTGCCCATATTGGTAATCATCATCGTCATCAGCATGGCGAGCAGGATATTACGCGCACCTATCGCTTCACCCAGCCACCCGGTGCTCGCGGCGATACTAATAATTTGCTTGGTTATCTATTGCATCCATTGCAAGCTATTTGGGTTTTGTATCCGCGCTTTTTCTCATACTTAAAACGTCGCTATCAATTTCGGCGCACGTATTTTTATTACTGTGTGTTGCAGTACTTGTTGGTGATCAGCTTGTGGGTATGCCTGGCGGCAATCGATTGGCAAAAATGGCTGGTTCTGGTACTGATTCCCCAGCTGCATGGTTTGCATTGGCTGTTGGCGACTAATTATTTGCAGCACGCTCACGCCGATGGCAGAGGCAATAATGCGCAGTTCGCGCGTAACTTTTATGGCTGGGTTAATCCGCTGCTGTTCAATATTGGTCTGCACACGGCACATCACCGGCATCCGCGTACTCATTGGTCTTTGTTGCCGCAACTTGCTGAACAATATGCGGCGCAGATAAATCCGGCATTAAATGAAAAAGGTTTGCTGCGTTATATGGGGCGCACTTATTTGTTAGGATCACTACACTCTCGCTGGCGCAGTCGCTCGCTTCATAACAAGGATTAATTTATGCCTACTCGTTTTAACCGTGTCTATATCCAGTCTGCTGGTTACCACTTGCCGGGTGAGCCGGTAGACAATGAGGCGATGGATGATTTCATTGCGCCCCTAAATCGCATCTCGCTGCGCATTAAAAATAAAATCCTGGCGGAAAATGGAATCCAAACCCGTCATTACGCGATCGATAAAAATGGCGATACCTTAACGTCGCATACCAGACTTGCCGCTAATGCAATTAATGATTGCCTCAAGCGCGTAAATGCGACGCTGAGTGATGTCAGCCTACTTGCAGTAGGCTCCTCCGGTAGTGATGCATTAATTCCCGGTTTTGCCGCCATGGTACAAGGCGAGCTGGGTGCGCCGCCGATGGAAACCTTATCGAGCCTTGGAGTTTGTGCCGCCGGTATTTCGGCCATTGAGTTTTCGGCGCAGTCGATTGAGCTGGGAGCACATCAACAAGCATTGGTAGCGACTGCTGAAATGCCGTCGCGTATTTTCAAAAAAAGCCGCTTTGCGCCGCGCGGTTATAGCAGTGATTTTGATGCGCATTTTTTGCGTTGGATGTTATCTGATGGTGCAGGAGCTTTGTTACTTACGGACAAACCTGCTCCGAACAAAAATGTACGCATAAAAATAAACTGGATCCACCAAAAAAGTTTTGCCGGCGACTATCCAGTCTGCATGCAATTGGGTTTGACGGAAGATCGCAGCAAATCGTTTCTCGATTTCCCGTCCTCCAGTGATGCAGAAGCGGCGGGTGCGTTGTCCTTGCGGCAGGATATCCGCCTGCTGCCGCATCTGTTTGATGTGAGCATTCACGAATACGTAAAACTGGTGCACGACGGTTGGATAACCTCAGATGAGATCGATCATTTCCTTTGCCACTATTCGTCCGCGCGTTTTATTCCGGTAGTAGAAGAATTATTGGATAAAGCCGGTCTGACTATTCCACGCGAGCGCTGGTACAGCAATTTAGCAACCCGTGGCAATACCGGTTCTGCTTCCATTTTTATTATGTTGGCAGAATTTTTGGATACACACGAAGTAAAACCCGGCGAGAAAATATTTTGTTTCATCCCCGAATCGGGGCGCATGACTGCCGCTTATATGTTGTTGGAAGTGGAAGATGCAAGCGCGCCGCTCAATAGTGTTGCGCTTGTGCGCATGCCAGTGCAAACATCGACCGAAGTTATTGAACCTCCACATGATCCCCAATCTGCACCTGTGCATCTGCAGGGTTTATTAACAACATTAGCGGGCATCTGGCACGACTATCGCTCGCAAGTGTGGCGCAGTCCTGTCATCCATAAATTAGTCAGCCAGCAATTTACGTTGGGGGATTATCGCAATTGGACATCCCAGTGGGTGCCGCAAGTGCGCGAAGGCAGTAAATGGATGCGTGAAGCCGTGGCATCGCTAACCGGTACCTATGCTGATCTTGCCAGCTTGATTGAAACCCACGCGGGCGAGGAGCAAAACGATTTTAAAATTTTGTATGAAGATTATTGCGCGGCGGGCGGAACCGAGCCGTTGGATGGTTTGCGGCGCAATCCCGGTGGTGAAGCACTAAATAGTTATTTGCACTCGCTTGCGGCAACCGCTAACCCGATTGGTTTGTTGGGGGCAATTTATATTATTGAAGGTACTGGCCAACGCATTGTTCCTGCGCTTTTGCCATTGCTGCGTAAACAAGTTGATTTGCCGGCGAGTGCATTTCGCTTTTTGGAATATCACGGCGCTAATGACGAGCATCACCTTGCGCGTTGGCTGTCCGCTGTTGAATTGGTGTTGGTAATTGAGCCGCAAGCGGCAAAAAGTATCATCGCTACTGCAAAGCGCACGGCGCAATTATATTTAATGCAGTTTGAACATATTGTGGAGGGCTAAGGGATGGATAGGTTGGAAGCAGAACCAAAATTTTTACAAGCTGAATTTGATCCGCGCGATCCTAGCCCTTGGCTTGCGCTTTATCTGGATCAAAGTACACCGCTACCGGATCATGTTAAAAAAGCGTGGCTGGCGGATTCGGAAACACCATCGCGCCAATTTTTGTTGCCATTTGTGCGACCAATTGCGCGCACCTTAATTGTATTAATCCAGATTGTGAAAGTGGTCGTGCCGCGCAATTGGGCTGCATCAAAACTGCTGCACTGGATTCTCGCGACCGGTTTGAAATACTGCGTTCGTCCGGAAGCAAACTGGTTGGTGTTGCGCCATTTCCATATGGGCGCGCAAATTCTGGAATTTATCGCCGCTAACTCGCCGGTTAAAGTAGAAATATCTCCGCTGAAACCGATGACTTTGGATGAGTTAAAGGATGAGTTATTTCTAAAGCACGATTTAAATTTATTTAACTTCGTTATCCGCTTGGGTAAAGCGCTGCGCGATGCCAATCAAAAACTTGTACCGGTAGAAAAGCCCGATTTCAGTATGATTCACGAACCGGAAGTGACCTTGCAATCAATGCCGCGCGGACTACTGAACGGTATCGACTTGCAAACCGCGATTGAAATGTTTACTCCAACTTATCAGTTGTTTCTGACTGACAATGATTTCTGGCGCGCATCCAACTCTTTGCAATTAGACGAAACCATTGGCCTTTATGTGGCGACAATTTTAAATTCACCGCAGCATCTGGTATTGCTTAATAACAAACACCCGCTCGTACCTATGAGTACACTGCGCGCAGGTTATCGTTTGGTACTACACGGTTTATCCACAGAAATGCTGCATGCGTTATTAATGGATCTAAAAAAGGCACAGCTCGAGCAGCATGCGCCGGATTATGCGGTCAACCAATCAACATCAATAGCCGACTAAATTGGGCCTGTCGTTTTGCTCCCCTATGCCAAGGCGCCTACGTGGCATAGGACTCCTCCTGAAGTCCTGCAATTCAGCAAGTGAAAACATTTTCAATAAAGCACTTTATTTTATAAAGTTTATGCTGTACATTATTTCTACTGCCACTTTTGGGGTATTCGATTGAGTGTTGAATTGAATACAGGCTGGCAAGGAATTGTTATGGAGGCATGTATGTCGGAATTATCTCGGTTAAAAGCAGATATTGATTTTATGAAAGCGCTGGCAGTGGAGGGCGGGCAGACACCATTGAATGGCGGTTTGCCTTTGTTTATGGCGGGCCTGATTTTTGGTATTGCTGCGCTACTGCATTATGCGAGCGTTTCATTCACCGCATTTGATGGGCTGACCACGCTCTCTATATGGGGTAGTGCAATGTTGGCTTATGCCTTGTGGGGTATATGGTGGGGAGTAAAAAATCGTGCTGCGTTCAAGGTACAAGGAAATAAAAATCGGGTCGTAGGAACTGTGTGGAGTGGGGTGGGTTTTTCAATTTTTCTATTCAGTGTGACCTTGGCGATCCTTGCATATCGCCTGCAAAATCCCCAGCTGGGCGCGTTTATGATGCCTGTAGTTTTGGTGCTGTATGGGCTTGGTTGGATTATTACTGCCGAGGTATCTGCACAGCGCTGGATGACCTTGGTCGGAGTTGGATGTTTTATTGTTGTACCGCTGATCGCTTGGTTGTCATTGCGCCCTGAGCAACTGCTTGTGTATGCCGTGGCTTTGATTTGCTCTGCCCTAATACCTGGGTGGTTATTGATGGCTAAAGAGAACGCGGTGAAATGAGCGATCTCTTTTCACTTGATTCGGTTGATGATGTGATCCATGGCCGCTTGCGGCTTGGTGTCATGGCCTACCTGATTAACTTGGGTGATACTGACTTTATCCAATTGAAAGCTAAAACCGGTGCGACTGACGGCAATTTGTCCGTCCAGTTGCGCAAATTGGAGGAGGCTGGATATGTGGAGATTAGTAAAAGTTTTGCCGGAAAAAAAACAGTTACCGGCGTGACTTTGACCGAGTCTGGCAGACAGGCATTTATCCGCTATTTAGAAAATATGCAGCGTCTGATTAATGAGGCATCTGCTATTCGTGTTGATGCTTAAACGGTTTGCAAATGAAAGACGTTTTTTCGGTAATCGATTTTTCTGCTCCTTCACATGAAGTTGCGCCCCAATTAATCGGTGCGCAATTTTTTGTGAATGGCGTGGGCGGAATTATTGTTGAAGTTGAAGCTTACGATCAATCCGAACCAGCATCGCACACTTTTTCTGGCCCCAGCGTGCGTAATGCATCCATGTTTGGTCCGCCGGGCCGCGCTTATGTTTATCGCTCTTATGGCATTCACTGGTGTTTAAATTTTGTCTGCTCATCGGAAGGGCACGGCGCCGGGATTCTAATTCGTGCGATCCAGCCGACCCATGGATTGGATATTATGCGCGAGCGCCGCGGTGTTGAGGCGGAGCGTTTGCTTTGCTCAGGGCCGGGGCGTGTAGGGCAAGCACTGGAAATTGTACATGCCTTTAATGGGCGTTCCCTCACACAAAAACCATTCACTTTATTGCCCGCTGTTGGGTCAGTCGATGTAGTCCATGGTCCACGCATCGGAATTTCAAAAGCGATGGATTTACCCTGGCGTTTTGGTTTGGCGGGCTCGCCATTTTTGAGTAAACCTTTTCGCTAAATTTTCTTTTGCTTTTGGGGTTCCTGAAGCTGGCTCCAAAATGCATTAACAATCGGGCTCTTCAACCGTTTTTCCATCACGCAAATACCGGTGTCGTACGGGCCTAAATCCGGCTGCGGGTTAAAGCGTTTTACTTTGTCGGCGAGCGGGCTGTTATCGACTACGATTTGTGGGGCAACGCCGACACCAAACCCCAAGCTCACCATACTGACAATCGCTTCGTTACCTTTTACTTCCGCATAAATGTTTGGCTTGATACTGAGCGAGCTAAACCAGTTATCCAGCCGCTCTCTCGCCAAACCCTCTTCGGGAATGATTACTGGAATTTCTTCCCAGTTTTTCCCTTGCCAGTCTTCATGATTGGCGGTGATGAAAATCAGCGGTGAGCTGTTGATCGGTTTGAAGCTAATGCCTGCAGGAAGTTTTTCCGGTTTGGCGGCAATCGCAATATCTTCTTCGCCAGCGAGGATGCGTTCGATCGATTGCGCCGGGTCGCCGGTGTGGAGTTTGATCGCAATGCCGGGATGTTTGACGCGGAATTCGGTGAGGATTTCATAAAGGAAGCTGTAGCTTGCTGTCACCGAGCAATAAATGCTGAGCTGTCCGCGCAGTTGGTCGGCTTGAGCTAGTAGGGATTCCTGGTAGGTTTCCCATTGGCGAATCACTTCTTTGGCAAAATCCAGAAACTGATCACCTTCATGGGTGAGTATGACTGAGCGGTTGTCGCGCATAAATAGATGCACGCCAAGATCATCTTCGAGCTGTTTGATATTGCGGCTCAAGGTTGATGGGCTGACATGGGAGCTGGCCGCTGCTCGTCCAAAGTGGAGGCTGTTGGCAAGGCTACAAAACAGGCGAAGTTTAGCTATATCCATAACTACGTTGCATAAAATGAAATATTGAATTGCGAATATATCATTTTACGCGATACAAGTGTTTCCCTACACTGTCGACCTTTTCTTATCCCGGCCGGACTTAGGTGTCACTGTGTTCCGGCAATCATCATCCTCTGAGGAGTCTGTTATGCACGTTTATTACGATAAAGATGCCGATCTTTCCATCATCCAAGGCAAAAAAGTAGCCGTCATTGGTTACGGTTCACAAGGCCACGCGCACGCGTGCAACCTGAAAGATTCTGGTGTTGATGTTGTTGTTGGTCTGCGCACTGGCTCTGCCACTGTTAAGAAAGCAGAAGCTCACGGCCTGAAAGTGACTGATGTTGCTTCTGCTGTTAAGTCTGCTGACGTGGTAATGATCCTGACTCCGGACGAGTTCCAATCAAAACTCTATAAAGAAGAGATCGAGCCAAACATCAAGCAAGGCGCTACTTTGGCTTTTGCTCACGGCTTCGCGATTCACTACAACCAAGTAGTTCCACGTAAAGATTTGGACGTAATCATGGTTGCTCCAAAAGCGCCGGGTCACACTGTGCGTTCTGAATTTGTTCGCGGTGGCGGCGTACCTGACTTGATCGCGGTATTCCAAAACGCTTCTGGTAAGGCGAAAGACACTGCTCTGTCATACGCATCAGGCGTAGGCGGCGGCCGTACCGGTATCATCGAAACCACTTTCAAAGACGAAACTGAAACTGACCTGTTCGGCGAGCAAGCTGTTCTGTGCGGCGGCGCGGTTGAGTTGGTAAAAATGGGTTACGAAACTCTGGTTGAGGCAGGTTACGAGCCAGAAATGGCTTACTTCGAGTGCTTGCACGAATTGAAGTTGATCGTTGACCTGATGTTCGAAGGCGGTATCGCCAACATGAACTACTCAATCTCTAACAACGCTGAATACGGCGAGTACGTGACTGGTCCTAAAGTGATCAACGAAGAGTCGCGCAAAGCTATGCGTCAAGCGTTGAAAGACATCCAGACTGGCGAATACGCCAAGAAGTTCATCCTGGAAGGTCAAACCAACTATTCATCAATGACTGCTGCTCGTCGCAACAACGCGGCGCACGGTATCGAAGTTGTTGGTAACAAGTTGCGTGCAATGATGCCTTGGATCCAGGCAAACAAAATCGTTGATCAAACCAAGAACTAAGTTGGTTGGATCTTCGATCTAAAAAACCTCGCCTTGTGCGAGGTTTTTTTTGCCTGGCATTTGTCTGCCCCTCGCCGTTATTGTGTGTGGTCGCGGACATGTCTTTTATGCATGAATGTGTACAATAGCCCTCCCGCAACAGAGAGACAGGATCATGAGTCAGGCTGATAACGAACAATCAAAACAGGACACCGGTGACCATGAGGGCCCGCTTCCGTTTGGCGATTTGGTGGAGGAGGTGTCAGAGAACGGCAAAAAGGTCCGCCATCGCGGCGTCTATCTGCTCCCCAATCTATTTACCACTGGCGCGCTTTTCTGTGGTTTTTACGCCATCGTTTCTGCCATGCATGGCAATTTCACCCAGGCTGCCATCGCCATTTTTGGCTCTATGCTGCTCGATGGTATGGATGGTCGTGTGGCGCGCATGACCAATACCCAGAGCGCATTTGGTGAACAATATGACAGTCTCGCCGATATGGTTTCGTTTGGCGTCGCCCCGGCGCTGGTGGTGTTTAGCTGGGTTCTGCATGATTTGGGGCGCTGGGGTTGGGCGGCAGCGTTTATCTACACTGCATGTGCCGCATTGCGTCTTGCCAGATTTAATACGCAAATTGGTGTGGTCGACAAAAAATACTTTATGGGCTTGGCTAGTCCGGCAGCAGCGTCAATTGTCGCCGCTACGGTTTGGGTTTGGTCTGATTCCCGCCCTGAGGGTGTCTGGGCTGCAGGCGTGGCATTGCTGACGGCGTTTACCGGTTTGTTGATGGTATCCAATTTTCGCTATACCAGCTTCAAGGGAATCAATTTTCGTGGGCGCGTTCCTTTCGCTTTCATGTTGCTGGTGGTGTTGGTATTTGCATCGCTTATTATTTATCAGCAGCAAGGCGTGTTGGCGATAGCGGTTATTTACGGATTGTCTGCGCCAGTGATTTGGGTTTTTCAGCGCATAACTGGCGGTGCAAAAACGCCCAAGGCGCCCGAATAAAAGCCGGTCGGATTGTTAATTGTTCGCTTTTAAAATTAAAGTGAAATAAGTCCAAAAAATGCTTGCACGGGTGCGGCGGGATTCGTATAGTGCGCGCCCTTGCCAAGCCGGGGTCAACCGCGAAAGCGGAAAGATTGAAAGTTCGGCAAGCTTGTAAAAAATTAAGAAAATTAATGGTTTACAAGTAGAAGTTAATGCGTATAATGCGCGCCTCGCTTAACGGCGAGCGGTGAGAAAGGCGAAAGCGAGCAGCTTTGAGCGAATCACCGGCAAGCGAAATCTGAATAAGAAATCACTTGCGAAGATGAATAAGGTGCGTATAATGCGCCTCCCACGGTTTAGCCGAAGCGCTAACCGGTTTTTTAACAAGACAGATCAAGCAATGCGTGTGGGCACTTGCGGATGGTGATTGGCGACAAGCAAATTATCAGAAGAAGTGAACACACAAACAGTAATGTATTTGTGTT
>CABFVI010000013.1_pt1 | contig 59953 bp, 55 predicted proteins | sample 7065511 | NCBI WGS metagenome assembly CABFVI01 (sample SAMEA5704812, study PRJEB33009) | decomposition metagenome | isolation source: culture collections or soil
CCTTTTAACCCCGTTTTTGTTAACGAGGTTAGTTCGTCCACAGAGGATTCTCAGTGCGGCTGGGTAGACCCCACTCGTTACGATTTCAGGTTATCGGGCGATTTCAAAATGATTGGCTCAAAGCTGGTTAACTTTAAACAAAACCCCGATTTTATCCATAGCGAATAATTCTCATTAAGGGATTTTCAATTGCAAGTAGATTTTGTCTGCAGGGGCAGCTTTTCCCTATGCCGTAAATTTTTAACATAGGCGCTATCAATCAGCTCTTCTGCACTCAGCTTTAGGCAAACGTTGACGAGATCTGCCATTGCTGAGTCACTCAAACCGAAGCTTCCAGAGAAATACAAGCTGGGCGTGCCCTTGAGTTCCTCTATCATCGACAATATTGCTCTGACGAAATCTGCTTTTGATGATCGTTTTGAGGATGTTGCCGCCTCGGTTCTTGGATCTGTTGCGTAGATTTCGGCTGCGTCGGCGTCATTGGCTATTTCATTAACCACTGCTGGAAGATACGGCCAATATTTAAGATCAAATTGACCTGCTAATGCCTGAAGAGGCTCAGCCAAGAAACTCCGAAAGTGATAGTTATCACGAGAAGCTTCTTTAATGACATTTGCAATGTGGTAATGAGTATTTGAAGTAAATGGATGCTGGTTTTCAAGATCGGATCGCTCCTCTAATAAGTCGGCAAGATCTTTCGCCAAAACGCCGATCCTTTTATTCACGTCAATTAGCCGGTTTCGTGCTGCCCGCATCTCAATGGCATTTTCTGGTGACCAGAAAGACAGAGTACCTACCAATTGATCAAGGAATTGCGCTCTTTGTTGGGCTGACAACACCGAGAGTTCGTTGTAGATGTTCCTCATTGCTGAGCTTTGAGTAAGTAGATAATTAATAGTGATGACATCGGTTGGCCAGATACTCTTTTCAGTATTGTAATTTCTGCTGGCGATAAGAATGGCTTCGCACTCTTCGGTCATATTTTCGAGGGTGGTTGTCATTGTGGCTCCTGACGTTAATGAGTTCATGGTTAACGTAAATCAGCCTGTTGATTTTGTCGGTATCTCAAATGTAATTTTTGCGGACGCTTTGAGATACCGTGCAAATGCGATGTCATCATTAGGCCGTTTGGTGAGTCAGCAACCACAAAACTTCTATTAGTGAGGCAATAGTATTGCTCCCTGAGGTCTGCCCTCTGACCAGATGTTTAGCCTGAAACCCGAATTGGGTAGGCCCCTCATAGTCGGCCAGCGATGTATCACCAATAAAGAGGATTTGCCCCGGTGCCAAGCCGGTACCCGCTACAATCGATTCGTAAATTTCTCTGTCAGGCTTTATTGCGCCAAGTTCATAGCTGAGGTGCCGGGCGAAGTTGAATTGTGGCAATAGCTTGTCAATCACCGCTCCGTAGGGTTTGGCCAAATTGGAGCAAATGGCCAGCGGAATTCCTTGGTTGGCCAATTCATCCAAGGTTGGTAGCGCATCATCAAAGAGTGTCAGGCTGGCTAACTCTTCCTGAATCTCCTGGTGTAATTGTGCGAGCATGTTGGCGGGTGGAAAAATCCCAAGTGTTGCCAGCAATTCACCGCAATCTTTGTCCGCCGTCATAAGTCTACGCGCATCATCTGGTTGTGGGCTGCGCCCCTGTTGCCTTGCCCAAAGTAGAACCTTTCGGAAAGGATGATGCATCATTCCAAACTGAACCAGTGTTCCGTAGAGATCAAAAACAATTAATGCCGGTGAAGTATTCATTCGATCACCCTTGAGCTTTGGCTTGGAGAGAGTGACCAAGTGATTCCAGCAGCTGGTTTTTCACGGCAAGCTCGGTTTTGACCGACACAAGCTCAATCTCAATGGCTTTAAAGGCATTTCCCATTAGCCCAAGTCGTTCGCCAAGATCAGCTTTTTTGCTAAGCAACTGATCACGCGCAGTTCTGAGTTCGGCAATTTGGATGGTTCCGGCTTGGAGTTGCTCATTGACGGCCAATAATTTTGACTCCGCTATCTGTAGCTGCTGCCCAGAAGCGTTGAGTGCTTTGCGAAGCTGGCGCACCTCGGCGGTCAGCTCGGCGTTGGCGGTATTGAGGTGGGTCAAATCGGTTTGTTTGATCGATAAAGTCTGGTTGAGCTGGCGGATTTCGGCTTGTAGTTGTTGTACCTGATATTCGTGACGCCGTTGATCCTGGTCGCGCTGGTCTTTGACCGACTTGCGGTAGTGCTCCAGGGCTTCTCGGGCGTGCTGGTGTTTTTCTTCCAGGGAGCGGATGTGGTTATCTTTCTCCGCTATCAATACACCTTTGTCTGCCAGTTGCTGCTCTAAACGTCCCTCCAAAATCTTTTGTGTCTCTACTTCAGCCGTCAAAGTGTTATGGGTTTGCTCATATTTGGCTAACTGGGCTTTCAGCCGTTGGTTTTCATCGGTCGTGCTGGCCAGTGTCTGTTGCTGGGATTCCAACTGGGCTTTCAAGCTATCCGTAGTTGCTTGCAGACTGGCTTCCCGTGTAGCGATGAGCTCTTGGGCCTCCTGGTGCAGTTGGGCAGAAAGCTGCTCGACCAGTGAACCCAAAGTCTCGCTGATGGCGGGTTTGTTGCCGACATTTAGTGGGTTTTCGTCCGCCAATTCTTTTAGATATCGGTGGATAGTCGCTTTGGAGCCGGTATTGCCAAGCTCAACACGCACCGCATCGATGGAGGGGTTCATTCCTTTGGCAACAAGCGCATCCCGTGCCTTTTTGACTTGGTGTTTGTTAACGCCGCTGTTTGCCATTATTCGCCCGTCCTGTTTATTTCGTACTGTGGTACATACCATGTAATTACATACTAAATGTGGCGTAAATAAAGTTCAATAATTAAGTATTAATAACATTAGATAATGGTGAGTTATCTAATGTTAAAAGGATTTTGGGCGGGAAAGATCAATAAAAATGGTACAGATGGATAATTACCGCTGTAATCCACCCCTTGCTAGAAATACTTACTTTAAATAAGTTCGCAGTACCGATATCACTTGCTCCAAATCGTCCTGACGCTGCTGCGGGGATGCATCATCTGAACCAAGGTGTTCGCGGAGGTGCCCCTCCAATACCTCTGTCATTAGCCCATTAACCGCCCCGCGAATGGCCGATATTTGCTGAAGAATTGCTGCGCACTCAGTTTCCTGTGTCAGCGCCAGTTCCAATGCTTCAGCTTGACCCTTGATACGCCGTACACGGGTCAGCAGTGGTTTTTTGGATTTAGTGGTATGAGCCATAAGACACCATTAGGGGAATGTATATATACTAGGGGGGAGTATATTAAATCTGACCAAAGGATACTTTAAATGCAATCCCACGCCGTTGATATAGATACCCTCCGTCATTCGCATGTGTTTGATGATGGCAATCCCTTGGCGGAGCGGAACATTCGTTGGGCATTGCTGTTGACGATTGTAATGATGATTGCCGAGATTAGTGGCGGATGGGTATACAACTCGATGGCGTTACTGGCTGATGGCTGGCACATGAGTTCCCATGCCTTGGCGTTGGGGCTATCTGTATTCGCCTATGCCGCCGCTCGGCGTCTCGCCCAGGATGCACGCTTTTCTTTTGGTACTTGGAAAGTCGAAGTGTTATGTGGTTACACCAGTGCGATATTCCTATTGGGTGTGGCGGGCCTCATGCTCTACCAGTCTGTTGAGCGGCTGATTTCACCAACCCCTATTCACTACGATCACGCTATAGCGATTGCCGGTGTCGGCCTATTGGTTAACCTTATCTGTGCGTGGTTGCTAAAAGATAACCATGCTCATCATCACGACCACCATGACCATCATCATTCGCTAGATGATCACGAGCATCATCATGACTTGAATTTGCGTGCGGCTTATTTGCATGTTTTGGCTGATGCGGCTACATCGGTGCTGGCAATTGTAGCGCTGACGGGTGGCAAACTGTGGGGGGCCGATTGGCTTGACCCGCTAATGGGAATTGTGGGTGCCGTGTTAGTGTCAGTGTGGGCCTATGGTTTGTTACGCGATACAGGACGTGTGCTGCTTGATGCGGAAATGGACGCGCCAGTTGTGGCTGAAATTCGGGAAGTGATTGCAGCAAGCCCCGTCAAAGCTGACATTACTGATTTACACGTGTGGCGCGTGGCCAAGGGTAAATATGCCTGTATTCTCTCTCTTGCTACCACCGGTGATGTCCAACCCGATTATTTCAAAGAGCAATTGGGTATCCATGAAGAACTCGTGCATATCACTGTAGAGTTAAATGCGCATCCGATTCACATGATGTCAGCACCATGAGCTATTTAGCGGTCGGAATTAAAAATGCAAATATTGTGATTGCACGCCCACGCCCTACCATACCGCTGGACTCCATGCTCCTTATTGCACTATGCTTTTAACCGTATTCACACGATATCCATTTTTATGGTCATTAAACAACGTCACCCTGTGTGGTTAATCGCACTGCTTACTTTGGTCTTTTTAGGCCAATCGTTAGCGGTTGTGGCTATGCCATGCCAGTTGATGGACGTTGCTCCCATGAGCCATGACATGGAATCCATGGATCATTCCATGATGGGTATGCATCACGATATGAGCCAAATGGGTGTCCAGAATAAAACCATGGATATGAAAGCCACTCACGATTGTTGCAAAACCATGGGGCATTGCTCCTCCAGCAGTTGTTCGGCTCCGGCGTTGAGCTATAGCGTGGCTTTTGCAATCCAATCTGACACGTCAGTGAACACCAACGGTTATCACCAGTACATCCCCAGCTCGCCCGTTTCATCCCTCTATCGTCCCCCCATTTTCCGCTGATACAGGACAGTTACGCCTGAAATTTGGCGTATCGATCTTCCAATTGTATTCGCGGGAGTGACATTAGCTCCCTCCGTAGATGTTTAACAAACTTCGCGTTGTTTTGGAGCTTTTATGGTTTTCCAGCGTTTTATGGGCGCTATCGGTAGCTTGGCGATTTCGTTTTTATTGATAAGCCACACCGCATACGCCTCATCCATCCCATCGCCAGCTGCGGCTGCCGATAAACCCGTTCAGTTAGCGGTATACAAAAGCCCGACTTGCGGCTGTTGTGAAGAATGGATTTCCCACCTGCAATCCCATGGGTTGAAATCCACTATCCATCATCCCGATGATCTGAATGTGATCAAAAACCGCTACCAGATCAGTCCCCAATACCAGTCCTGCCATACCGCTGTCTCCCCTGAGGGGTATGTATTTGAGGGACATATTCCAGCGCAGCTCATTACCCGTTTCCTCGCCGAAAAGCCTCAAGGGGCCATAGGCTTGGCCGTTCCTGGTATGCCGGTAGGTAGCCCAGGCATGGAGATGGGCGAACGATTCACACCCTACGATGTGCTCTTGCTTAAAAGCGATGGCAGCAGTGAGGTGTACCTTCGCATCACCAGTTTGACGCAAACTTTCTAAGGAGAATGGGCATGAAAATTCCCGATACCCGCACAGCGGGGATACGCACAACAATGGAATTGATTACAGCAATGGATCGCTATCCGGTGGTACCTGATGTGTTGCCACCCGACCAGTCCCGGCGTCGCTTTGTACTCGGCGCTTCCTCTTTGGCTGCCCTGAGCGTATTGCCATTATCCGGTCAGGTATTTGCGGACACACCCCGGCCAACCAATGGCCCGCAAACTCTGACGGGAAACCAGTTCGATCTCTCGATTGGTTTTCAGAAGGTCAACTTCACCGGCAAACAACGGATCGCCACCACCGTTAACCAGGGCTTGCCTGCGCCCATCCTGCGCTGGAAAGAAGGTGAGCGAGTTAAATTAAAAGTGACCAATACGCTCGACCACGACACCTCCATCCACTGGCACGGCATCATTCTGCCTTCGGAAATGGATGGGGTGCCGGGCATGAGTTTCGACGGTATTAAACCGGGCGAGACCTTCGTTTACGAGTTCGATGTCCAGCAAAGCGGTACCTATTGGTATCACAGCCACTCCGGTTTTCAGGAGCAGACTGGATTAATGGGCGCCATCGTCATCGATCCCAAAGATCCTGATCCGGTTGCCTATGACCGGGATATGGTTGTGCTGCTGTCGGACTGGACGGACACCGCGCCGGAAAAGGTTTATGGCACTTTGAAAAAGATGAGCCACTACTACAACTTCCGCGAGCGGACGGTCGGCGATCTGGTGCGTGACCTCAAAACCAAGGGGTTATCAGCCACCTGGAACGAGCGCGCCATGTGGAACCAGATGCGCATGAGCGAAACCGATATCTCGGATGTGACCGGTTATACCTACACCTATCTGATGAACGGTGTTACGCCAGATCAAGGCTGGTTGGGACTTTGCAAACCCGGCGAGAAAGTGCGCCTGCGTTTTATTAACGGCGCGGCGATGGGCATTTTCGATGTGCGGATTCCGGGATTGAAAATGACAGTGGTTGCCGCTGATGGCCAGAATATCCAGCCGATAGTGGTCGATGAATTTCGCATCGGGGTGGCGGAAACCTACGACGTGATAGTGGAACCCGCTGGCGATAGCGCCTACACCATCTTTGCCCAAAGTAATGACCGTACCGGGTATGCCCGTGGCACCCTGACGACGGATATTGCGTTGCGTGCCGAAATACCGGCGATGGATCCAGCTCCCACGTTGGGTCACCGCGAAATGGGGATGGATATGTCCGGTATGGATCATAGTGGTCATGATATGTCGGGTGGGATGCCGGGTATGGACCATAGTGAACAGGCAAAGCCAGCAATGGAAGCTATGGATCATTCCGGCCATGACATGAGCGCGATGGATCATAGCGGGCACGATATGTCGGCAATGAAAACCATGGATCACAGCCAGCACACCGGCAAATCGCGGTTGGCCAAAGCGGGTTTTGGTAGCAACTTCGATCCACTCGCCAAGATCAATCATGTCGATACGGAATTCGGCCCCCATGTGGATAGCCATTCCGATGCCCCGCAAAGCGGTTTGACCGATCCGGGTATTGGCCTGCGTGACCACATGAAGCTATACGGTCGCCGCGTATTGACCTACGCGGATATTCGCGGCCTGCATCCCACCTACGACAAACGTGAGCCCTCACGGGAAATTGAGCTACATCTGACCGGTAATATGCGCCGCTACATGTGGTCGATCAATGGCCTCAATTTTGCCGACGCCAAGCCGCTGGAACTGAGCTTTGGCGAGCGTGTGCGCATCATCCTGGTCAATGACACCATGATGACGCACCCCATCCATTTACACGGTATGTGGAGCGAATTGGAAACCGGTGATCCCAATTACATCCCTCGCAAGCACACCATCATTGTCCAGCCCGGCTCGCGCATCAGTTACCTCGTGACTGCCGATGCCAAGGGCCGCTGGGCCTATCACTGCCATTTGCTTTACCACATGCCCGGCATGATGCGTGAAGTCAGGGTTGTTTAGGAGAAACGCCAATGAAAAACCTATCTAAAAAACTGACTCTGACACTGGCGACCGCGTTATCCAGTCTGCCCGCGATTGCCCATGAGGGTGATGACCCCTTGCTGACGCGGGTGATGATTGACCAATTCGAGTGGCGCGATGGCGATGACGAGGCCGATCCGTATGTGCTCGAAGCCCAGGGCTGGATTGGTAAAGACCTGCATAAACTCTGGATCAAAACCGATGTGGAGCGTGTGGATGGTGAAACGGAGGAAGCCGAGATCCAAGCGCTGTACAGCCGTGCCATCGCCCCGTTCTGGGATATCCAGGTAGGCGTGCGGCAAGACCTGAAACCCACACCGGAGCGTGAATGGGGTGTGATCGGTATCCAGGGATTAGCGCCGTATTACTTTGAAATCGATGCGGCGTTGTTTATCGGCGATTCAGGCGATACCGCCGCGCGTCTATCGGCGGAATACGAATGGATGCTTACCCAAAAAGTGGTTTTATCACCTGAAGCATCGGTGAACTTTTATGGCCAAAACGATATGCATCGCCTGACGGGTTCAGGGTTATCCGATGCCCAAGCTGGCCTGCGGCTGCGTTATGAAATTCGCCGCGAGTTTGCACCCTATATCGGCGTGAATTGGACGAAAAGCTTCGGCAATACCGCCGATTTTGTGCGTGAACATGGCGAGTCTACCAGCGATACCCAATGGGTCGCCGGTGTTCGCGCCTGGTTTTAATTCCAGTGTTAACCAATATTAATTACTGAGGAATATACGATGAAAACGTTTTTACTTAACTCTGCTTTGATCTTATCCAGTGTACTGATGGTAGCTCCGAGTTTTGCCCATGATCCCGCAGAGCATGCCAAAACAGCGGAAACACCCGATTGTGACGCGATGAAAAAAATGGATCACTCCAAGATGGATATGAATGATCCGGTGATGCAAGCTCTGATGAAAAAATGCAGTGCTGCACCGGCCGAGAAAAAAGAAGGTGAGCAACATCAGGGGATGGATCATGGTGATATGAAAGGAATGGACGACCAAAAGGTCAGCTCCAGTGAAAGCCATGAAGGTCATGGTTCCCACTAAGGCTGTTTTGCAGGGGGGCGGCATTAATCGCCTCTCTGTATATTGAGGAGAATAGGCTATGAAACTGGTCAAATGGTTATTACTGATGAGCACAGCCGCACTTCTGGCGGGAGCTGCATTTATCTATACCGGCATTTATCCCATGGGTGCCGATGTGCCGCACAACCGGATCACTTATTCGTTGTTGGAAACGGTGCGCGAGCGATCAATATCCCGTGCCTCGGCAGATATTCAGGTACCGGATCTTTCCAGCCCGGAACTTTTGCTGAGCGGTGGCCCGGATTACAACGACATGTGCGCCCAATGCCATCTCAAACCGGGTACCAACAGCAGTGATATGAGCATCGGGCTTTATCCCAGTCCACCCAATTTGTCTCTGGCACCGGATGATCACGAGCATGCCCACGATGCTGGAGACACTGGCAGCACACAGCGCCAATTCTGGATCATCAAGCACGGCATCAAGGCCAGTGGTATGCCCGCCTGGGGGCCAACCCATGATGACCAACGGATTTGGGCGATGGTGGCGTTTATCCAGAAATTACCGACCCTGACTCCAGAGCAATACCAGATCCTGACGGCGCGCGCGGCGGCTGAACGAGCCACCACTGAGCTACACTGAAAAATAGGGTCTGGGCTTGATATATCTCAAACAGGCAATATCAGTAACCGGTAAGGTTACTGAGTAGATCAACCGCTAAGAGGTTTACTGATGGAACACATACACACGCATTCGCACACTGAACAATCGACGAACCTTGGAACGCTGAAAGATCCGGTTTGCGGTATGGTGGTCACTCCAGTATCAGTCCATCACGTCGATCATCAGGCCAAAACCTATTATTTCTGTAGCGCGAGCTGCAAGGCAAAGTTCAAAGCCGAACCCGGCAAATATCTGGTGCTGCCAGATCAAGTCGATCATGTTGATCCTGCACCGGCGATATCCGGTCCGGGCGCGGTTTACACCTGCCCAATGCACCCGGAGATTCGCCAGGATCATCCCGGGATCTGCCCAAAATGCGGAATGGCACTGGAACCACTGTTGCCCAAACTCGATGAAGACGAAAATCCGGAGTTGCGTGATTTCACTCGCCGCTTTTGGTGGACATTGCCGCTGACAATAGTTGTAACTGTTCTGGCCATGTTTGGTCATCAGCTTCACTTATTTGATGCGTCCATCCAAACCTGGATTGAACTGTTCCTGACGTTACCCATCGTCTTATGGGCTGGAACACCTTTTTTTCTGCGTGGCTGGCAGTCAATCATGAATCGCAGCCCCAACATGTGGACCTTAATTAGCTTAGGTACAGGCGCTGCGTTTGTTTACAGTCTAGTGGCAACATTGTCTCCTAACGTATTCCCTGATTCCTTCGTATCCATGGGAAGAGTCTCCGTTTATTTCGAGGCAGCAGCCGTTATTATTTCATTGACGCTGCTGGGGCAGCTGTTGGAATTAAAAGCGCGCTCACAGACTTCAGCGGCGATCAAATCCTTGCTGGGATTAGCACCAAAAACAGCCCGACGTATTCGCGATGATAACAGTGAAGAGGATGTGCCACTGGCGCATGTTCATGTGGGGGACAAGTTGCGTGTTCGCCCCGGCGAAAAAGTACCGGTGGATGGTGTTGTGGTGGAAGGTAGTAGCGCTGTGGATGAGTCCATGCTGACCGGCGAGCCGCTGCCGGTGATGAAACGCGCGGGTGATAAAGTCATTGGAGCGACAATGAATACCAATGGTGCACTCACCATTGAATCTGAGCGCGTGGGGTCGGCGACCATGTTGGCGCAGATTGTTCAGATGGTGGCGCAAGCGCAGCGATCCAAAGCACCGATGCAACGCATGGCGGATTCCGTCGCCGGTTATTTTGTCGTTGCTGTAGTCGCGATTGCCGTGCTGACCTTTTTTGCCTGGGGACTGTTCGGCCCTGAACCGCGTTGGGTATTCGGTTTAATTAATGCGGTAGCGGTACTGATTATTGCTTGCCCTTGCGCGTTAGGACTGGCGACACCTATGTCAATCATGGTGGCCACCGGGCGTGGTGCCACACAGGGTGTGCTGTTTCGGGACGCCGCCGCCATCGAGAACTTTCGCAAGATAGATACCCTCATTATCGATAAGACGGGAACCTTGACTGAAGGACGACCTGCATTTGATCGTGCGGTACCGGCTCAAGGATTTAATGAAGACGATGTGTTGCGCCTTGCCGCAAGCCTTGATCAGGGAAGCGAACATCCGCTGGCCGATGCCATTGTCCGCGCGGCGCGCGAGCGCAATCTCGCATTGGAAAAAGTCGAACAATTTGAATCGGGTTCTGGCATCGGAGTGTATGGAACCGTTTCGGGGCGCAAGCTGGCGCTGGGAAACACGGTGCTAATGGAGCAACAGGGTGTCGTTGTTGCACCGCTGGTGCCCGAAGCCGAAACCTTACGTAGTGAGGGTGCCAGTGTTATGTACCTGGCAGTGGATGGGCAGCTCGCGGGTCTGTTGGCGGTGTCTGACCCCGTCAAGGCCAGTACACCGGAAGCCTTGGCGACACTAAAAGCCGCTGGTTTACGCATTATTATGGCGACGGGCGATGGCCTCACTACAGCCAAAGCCGTGGCGGCGCGCCTGGGTATCGATGAAGTCCACGGTGAAGTGAAACCAGAGGATAAATTGCGTTTGGTTGAACGCTTGCAAGCCGAGGGCAAGGTTGTTGCGATGGCGGGCGATGGAATCAATGATGCACCCGCTCTGGCCAAAGCCGATGTGGGTATTGCCATGGGCACCGGTACTGACGTAGCGATGAACAGCGCACAAGTTACATTGGTGAAAGGCGATTTACGCGGTATTGCGGTCGCGCGGTTTTTATCGGAAGCCACCGTGGCCAATATGAAACAAAACCTGATGTTTGCATTCTTGTACAACGGTTTGGGAATTCCAATTGCTGCCGGAATACTTTTTCCCTGGACGGGCTGGTTGTTGTCGCCAATGATCGCAGCACTGGCAATGAGCCTCAGCTCTGCATCGGTGATTGGAAATGCCCTGCGGTTGAAACGGGGAAAAATCTCTGTCAACGATCAATAGACTCGGGGGGAGTGAGTTTTGAGGGCTTACCCCCCTAATCCTGGATGACGTATTTTTCTGTCGCCTGCATTGAGCTATGCTGACACTATGCGCCGTTATTCATTGTTTTTTATCTTACTTCTGAGCTTCGTGATGCCTCTGCAAGTCGCGGCAGAAATTCTGCTGTCCGCGTCGCCGTGCCCTGAAGAAATGACCATGGTAATGGATGAATCCGGTGGTAGCGAAACTATGCCTTGCTGCCCTGATGCAGATGAAGGTGATGCTATAAATTCCTGTGAAACCGCTAAATCCTGTCATCTCTGTAAAACACCCGTGCAGGTATATCTCTATACACCCGCGTCGTTTTTCTCTCTTTCAAGCTTGTCGGCACACACTAAAACTCGTCCATTGAACCTTGCTGTCTTCAATCCCGCCAGTATCTGGCGACCTCCGAACGCCTCCTGAGTTAATACGATTACACCTCGCTTGAACCGGTAACGATACCGGGCGTTTAGGCGGGACGTTTTTTATCGTCTCTCAGGAATCATCTGAATGAATAATCTCTCTGTACGCCTGCTTGCAGCCGTTGGGTTAAGCACGTTGGTACTTGGCATTGCGATAGGTGTTGGTTGGCAGCACCTGCATAAATTCAACTCAACAGCGTCGCCTCAAAATAATGCTATTGAAGAGGCCAAACAGGAACCCAAGGTGCTTTATTGGTATGACCCCATGGTGCCGGACCAGCATTTTGACAAACCGGGTCCATCGCCTTTTATGGATATGGATCTGGTACCCAAATATGCGGCGCCATCAACTCAAGAACCGGGGCTTACCGTCGATGCAGCTCTGGTGCAAAACCTTGGTATGCGCAAAGCCAAGGTGCAGCGCCTACCGATCCACAATGAGCTGGAAGTAGTCGGGCAATTGCAATTTAACCAGCGTAACCAGGCGGTAGTGCAATTGCGCGCGGCGGGTTTTGTGGAAAAAGCCTGGCCGTTAGCGGTGGGCGATAACGTCAGCGCCGGTCAGCCGATTGCCGAATTCCAGATACCCGAATGGCTGGATGCCCAAAACGAGCTGCTCTCCCAACCCATTGGACAGAACCCGCATTTGTTGGCGACCTTGCGCGCACGCCTGCAATTACTCGGGATGCCCGATAGCCTGATTGCAAAGGTGGAAAAAACCCGCCAGCCGGAGACACGGGTAACCATCACGTCACCTATCGCTGGCGTGGTGGATATGCTGGAGGTGAAAACCGGTATGGCGCTGGCCAGTGGCGCTATGCTGGCAAAGATTAACAATCTGGATAGCCTGTGGCTGGATGCCGCCATTCCCGAAGCGCAAACAACAGGTTTGCATCCAGGTGATAAGGCTATTTTCCATTCGGCTAATTCCGGCGATCCGGCACTGACCGGCACACTGGAGTACCTGTTGCCTTCGCTCAGTGACAGCTCCCGCACATTGACGGCTCGTATCCTGCTCGACAACCCCAAAGGACACCTGAAACCCGGTACCAGTGGGCGTGTACTCCTACAATCCGGGACCGATGAAAGCGGATTGTTTGTGCCCACGGAGGCGGTAATCCGCACGGGAAAACGGATACTGGTGATGCTGGCCGAAGCGGGTGGCAAATTCCGCCCGGTGGAGGTTATCACTGGCCACGAGATGGGCAACCAGACCCTCATCCGCAAAGGTTTGGAGGAAAATCAGGAGATAGTGGTCAGCGGCCAGTTCCTGCTGGATTCCGAAGCTTCATTTTTGGGAATTGCACCAAAAACAACGGGAGGACACGACCATGATTAGCCGTTTGATTCATTGGTCTGTCGCCCACCGGGTATTGGTGCTGTTGGCCTCGCTGCTGCTCACCGGCTGGGGAGTCTGGGCAATTAAGTCTACCCCCATTGATGCCTTACCCGACCTGTCAGATGTGCAAGTGATTATCCGCACCAGTGTTGCGGGACAAGCCCCTGAAATCGTGGAAAACCAGGTGACTTACCCCTTGGCCAGCAAAATGCTGTCGGTACCCGGCGCCAAAACCGTGCGCGGTTATTCGATGTACGGCGATAGCTTTGTGTATGTGCTGTTTGAAGATGGTACTGACCTGTACTGGGCGCGTTCCCGTGTGCTGGAATCCCTGAGCCAAATGCAGGGGCAACTTCCCGCCAATGCCACACCGGCACTGGGACCGGATGCCACCGGTGTGGGCTGGATATTCCAATACGCCCTGGTCGATAAGACGGGCCAACACGATATTGCGCAATTGCGAGCGTTGCAGGATTGGTTCTTGCGTTTTGAACTGGCGCCCCTGCCGGATGTGGCGGAAGTTGCTGCTGTGGGCGGTATGGTCAAGCAATTCCAGGTGGTGCTCGACCCGCTTCGGCTCGCCGCCCATAACCTGTCCCATGAGGCGGTGATTACCGCAGTGCAGCAGGCCAATCAGGAAACCGGTGGTGGTGTGCTGGAACTGGGTGAAGCCGAACTGATGGTCCGTGCCAGCGGTTATTTGCGCACGCTCGATGATTTCAAATCCATCCCGCTGAAGTTAGTCGATAACATCCCCGTTACCCTCGCTGACGTTGCCACGATCCAACTCGGGCCTGAAATGCGCCGGGGTATTGCGGAGCTGGACGGTGAAGGCGAAGTCACCGGCGGTATTGTGATCATGCGCTCGGGCGGAAATGCCCGCGCCACTATCGCCGCCGTAAAGGAAAAGCTCACGCAACTCCAACACAGCTTGCCTGCCGGGGTTGAGATCATCACCACCTACGACCGCAGCCTCCTGATTGATCGTGCCGTGGCCAACCTGAGCCACAAGCTGCTCGAAGAATTTCTGGTGGTAGCCTTAGTCTGCGCCTTGTTCCTCTGGCACTGGCGTTCTGCGCTGGTGGCGATTGTCGCCTTGCCACTGGGGGTATTGATCGCCTTTGTGGTGATGCACTATCAGGGGATCAATGCCAACATCATGTCGCTTGGGGGTATTGCAATTGCTATCGGGGCGATGGTGGATGCGGCCATCGTGATGATTGAAAACGCGCACAAGCACGTGGAGCGATGGCAGCAGCAACATCCCGACCAAGAGCTGACTGGCGAGCCGCGCTGGCAGGTATTGACCCAGGCGGCGGCCGAGGTGGGACCTGCACTATTTTTCTCGCTGCTCATTGTCACCCTCTCGTTTATTCCAGTATTTACACTCGAAGCGCAAGAGGGTCGGCTCTTTGGTCCACTCGCTTTTACCAAAACCTATGCCATGGCCGCTGCTGCCGGGCTTTCTATCACCCTGATCCCGGTACTCATGGGTTACTGGATTCGTGGCCGGATTCCGCAGGAACATCAAAATCCCATCAATCGCTGGCTGATCCGGGGTTATCGTCCACTGTTGACCGGAGTTTTGCGCCACCCGAAAAAGACACTGGGTTTTGCACTAGCGGTATTACTGAGCACCGCTTGGCCATTAAGCCAGCTGGGCAGTGAATTCCTGCCGCCGCTGGACGAAGGGGATTTACTGTACATGCCCAGTGCCTTGCCTGGGTTAAGTGCCCAACAGGCCAGCCGCTTGCTGCAACAAACAGATCGGCTGATTAAAACTGTCCCGGAAGTGGAGCGTGTGTTTGGCAAGGCTGGCCGCAGCGACAGCGCCACCGATCCTGCCCCCTTGGAGATGTTTGAAACCACCATCCAGTTTAAGCCGCGCGATCAGTGGCGCCCCGGTATGACTCCGGAAAAACTCATGGCTGAACTGGATGCACGGGTCAAAATACCGGGGCTATCCAATATCTGGATTCCGCCCATCCGCAACCGTATCGATATGCTGGCCACCGGTATCAAAAGCCCCATCGGCGTCAAGGTTGCTGGCCAGAACCTGGCCGACATTGACCAAGTCGCCAAACAGGTTGCGCAGGTTGCCAAAACCGTCCCCGGTATCTCCTCGGCAGTTGCCGAGCGCCTGGGTGGTGGGCGTTACCTTGATATCCAGTTCGACCGCGCTGCACTTGCGCGTTATGGCCTGAGCATCACGCAGGCGCAATTGGTCGTGAGTAGCCTGATTGGTGGCGACAACATTGGCGAAGTCACCGATGGCCGCGCACGATTCCCTATCAACCTGCGTTATCAGCGTGATTGGCGTGACAGCATCGGCAAGCTGCAAAACCTGCCCATCATCGCACCACTCGGCAGCCAAATCACGTTGGGTACGATTGCCACGATCAAGGTGACCGATGGTCCCAGTATGCTCAAAAGCGAAAATGCGCGTCCCACGAGTGTGGTTTACATTGATGTGCGTGACCGCGACCTGGGCTCGACGGTGAAAGATCTGCAACACACCATCAACCAACAGGTGACCTTGCTGCCGGGCACCAGTATCAGCTACGCAGGCCAGTTTGAATTTATGGAACGCGCTAATGCCCGCCTGCAATGGATAGTCCCGGCAACGCTCGTTATCGTTCTGGTGCTGTTATTCCTGACCTTTTCCCGTTTGGATGAAGCCCTGTTAATCATGGGCACCTTACCTTTTGCGTTAACCGGAGGCATTTGGCTGTTATACCTGATGGACTATGAGCTATCTGTTGCAACAGCCGTCGGGTTTATCGCACTGGCCGGAGTGTCCGCTGAATTCGGGGTTATTATGTTGCTCTACCTGAAACAGGCGTGGCAGCGGCGTATTGAAGCAGGCACAACCACGCAAGAGGATTTACTCGATGCCATTCGGGAAGGTGCCGTGTTGCGAATACGCCCCAAGATGATGACGGTTACAGTGATCGTTGCCGGTTTATTGCCGATATTTTTAGGCAGCGGTACAGGTTCGGAAATTATGAGCCGTATTGCAGCACCGATGGTGGGAGGAATGATTAGCGCCCCCTTGCTTTCGCTATTGGTATTGCCAGCGGCGTATTTGTTGGTGCAGCGTAAGAAGCATGACGTAAAAGAATAACCGATTACAAAATTCAATGATGCAATTGACCAATAGCACTAGATGATTATCTGGCGCTATTGCTAAACAACTCAATTCCGAACCGTTTGCCAGCGTTGCAATAAACGCGCGCTGGCAATACAAATAACGCTAATGTAAATCAATGCTCCAACAACTCCTTCATGATGCCGCAATCTTTTACCGCTTGGTGAGCATCACATTTAGTTCGAAGTTCACCGAGCTGACGGCGTAATTCCTGAAGCTCAGCAAGGCGAATATCTACTTGCTGGATATGGCTATCGATAATCATATTTACACTGTTGCAGGTTTCGTTCGGAGTGCTGGAGTAGCCGATCAACTGGCGGATCTCCTCTAGCGTCAAGCCAAGGTTCCGGCACTGTTTAATGAAGAAAAGATCATGGGAGGCTGCTTCATCGTAAAAACGATAATTGCCTTCGGTACGAGGGGCCGTAGATAGCAAGCCCTCGTGTTCGTAATAGCGTATGGTTTGGACACTAAGACCAGTAAGTTTTGCGAGCTCACCTATTTTCATAGACTGTCCAGTATTGACTCTATAGTTACTGTAGACTTTATACTCTTTCACAGTTCGGCGCATCGTAAGGATGCGGCAGTGAACTTATAAGGGCGAAACCCCTCATAATTGTCTGGTACCACAGTGTCGGTATTTGAGCCGCCACTTTTTATAATATGGTAATGATCACTACAGACAATCGTTGGTTTACTGCCATAATCCAGTCAACTTTTCTGGAACAAATAAGTAATCGTGAATTGTTTCCTGCGTTATAAGTATTGGGCCTTGCTGTCCACACTGCTCTGGCTTATGGCTAGTTGGGCTGGTGTGCACGGGCACTATTGCTTTGATGGTCAGGAACCTCCTATTTCCATTCATCTCGACAATATCGATACACATGTAGGGCATGATGCAGACAGTGCACATGTTGATATGGATATCGATCTATCCCAATCGGTCGTCGCAAAACTGCTGAAATTCGATGCAACTTTGGCGTTGTTGCTCGTTGCGATTTTTGTTCTTTTAGTATTGCCACAAGCCCCATTTTCCGTTTCGTTTTCTAAAGCGTGTCACCCACGCCGTATTGTCGGTTTACGTCCACCACCGCGCGCGCCTCCCGTAACTCCAGTCTGATTACCCATAACGCCCCTTTTTTGACAGGGGTAATTCGTGTATTTCCATTGTGCGTCCACGTGCTGCGCCGGGAAATACCAATATGGCTGGAGCTTTCTATGCAATTTATCCATCGGGCATTAACCGTCTCGGTTATTGCCATTACCTGTAGTACCTATGCTGCGTCGTCAACTGCACAATCAACACTCACGTTGAGCGAAGCAGTTCGGGCAACCCTGCAACAAAATCCTCAGCTGGCGGGCTATACCTTTAAGGTCAATGCATTGGCCGGAGAAAAACAAACTGCCGCACTACGACCGGAGTACCGCATTAGTGCTGATCTGGAAAACGTCGCCGGTTCCGGTGAATTTAGTGGCACTAAAGCCAGTGAATTAACCATTTCGTTGTCGTCCGCCATCGAATTAGGTGGTCAGCGCGATGCGCGCATGAGTGTAGTAACTGCTCGTCAACAGCAACTGCAATCCACCCAACGCGTACTTACACTGGATGTGATTACAGCAGTAACTCATCAATTTATTCAATTACTGGCAGCGCAAGAACAATTGGCACTACAGGAAGAGTCGCACCAGTTAATCCAACAAACCCTCAACTCACTGACCAGGCAGGTTCAGGCAGGCGGGACAGCGGACAGTGAACTCTTACGCGGAAACGCTGCACTGGCTCTCTCTAATATTGCTTTGCAGCAAGCCCGACAAATGGTCAGCAGTGAGCGAGTCAAGCTCAGTGCTTATTGGGCGGACTCCTCGCCGGACTTTAGAGCGGTAACAGCAGATCTTTATGCTGTTCCAACGGCAATGCCGTTACCAATGCTGCTGGAAAAACTGTCTGGCAATCCGGATTTGGAGCAGTTGACTAAAGGGGTAGATGTTCGCATAGCCGAAGTGCAACAGGCTCGTAGCGAGCGACGCCCTTCTTTGGAGTGGAATGCCGGTGTTCGTCGCCTTCAAGCTACCGAGGATTCTGCTGTCGTTCTTGGCTTGAGTATGCCATTAGGTACAGGCAGTAGAGCCAGTGGTGCAATCACAACCGCTAGTGCCAACCAACAAAGTGCTGAACTTGAACGGGACAGTGCGCGAGTTCAATTAGAGGCTCAACTCATCTCATCTTATGAGGCTCATCGGCAAGCTATTGATGAAGTCAATGTGTTGCGTGATCAAGTCCTTCCTTCGCTAAAAAAAGCCATGCGCAGTACAGCAAGTGCTTTTGACCAGGGGCGCTATAGCTACATGGAATTAAACCTTGCACAAAGCCAATTGCTGGATGCCCAGCAAGCCTTGGTTGAGGCGGCGGCACGCATGCAGGAAACCCGGATCGAATTAGAGCGGATGATTGGTTCCGCACTGAATGAGCAGAATAATGAGGTTACGCAATGAAAACTTTAAAAAAGAATACCTTGAAATCACCAGAAAAAAATTTCCTAAAATCCGCACCCGCACTTGTTTTTGTCTTAGTCATTTTACTGGCTCTATTTTTGGCTGACATTTACATGGCCAATGCGGCCACAGAGAAAGACGATCACAAGCACCAAGAGAATGAGCAGGCAGACGAAAAAGATGCTCATGGTGATGACCATGAAGATAAAAAATCAGGCGAAGAAAAACATGGCGATGAGCACGGAGATGAAGAAGGTGGCCATGACGATGAAAAAATGAAGTTGTCTGCCGAGCAACAAAAAAATGGTGGCATTCAAGTAGCAGAAGCAGGTCCGATTGATATTCAGCAAACTTTGCCGCTTTATGGTGTTGTTGGAGTCAATGCAGAGCGTATCCAAAACATTACAGCGCGTTTTCCCGGTGTTATTCGCAAGGTAAATCGTAAACAAGGCGATAATGTATCGGTGGGTGATGCATTAGCCACTATCGAAAGCAATGAAAGTATGAAGGTGTACACCATCAACGCCACCATGAACGGGATCATTACTGACCGTCATGCAGTTGAGGGTGAGCAAACGGGTGATGAGCCGCTGTTCGTGGTCGCAGACATGACCACCGTATGGGTTGATTTATCCATATTCCCTCGCGATGTTGCGCAACTACAACTTGGACAACAGGTTCGTGTTGAACAAGCGCAACGTAAACTCGTCGATAAGGGACAGCTCGTTTATATTTCTGCAAATGCTAATCCTGTCAACCAGGCAACCAGTGCGCGGGTGTTGTTGGATAATTCAAAAGGCCAATGGATTCCAGGGCATTTTGTAAACGCGCAAGCAACCTTGGGCAAAACTCCGGTTGCGGTCGCGGTACAAAACGACGCGCTGCAAACGCTTGAAGGCAAAACTGTTGTTTTTGTAAAAGAAGGAGATGGGTTTGAGCCCAGGCCTGTTCGCCTCGGAAAAGCCGATAGCAAATTCAGCGAGGTGTTAGAAGGTATTGCGGCAGGTGAAACTTATGTTGCACGTAATAGCTTTATTCTGAAATCCGAAATGGGCAAGGAGAGCGCTGAACATGGACATTAATCTGTGCATTTTGCTGCTCAACCCTGATCACTCTCCATTAGGAGGAATGAACCATGGTTGATGCACTGTTACAATTTTCCATCGCGCGACGTTGGCTGATTTTATTTCTAGTGGCCGTTACTGCCGGTGTAGGTTTATGGAATTATCAAAAGCTTCCGATTGATGCAGTTCCTGACATTACTAACGTACAGGTTCAAATCAATACACAAGCGGCCGGTTATTCGCCGCTTGAAGTAGAACAGCGCATCACATATCTAGTGGAAGTGGCGATTGCAGGTTTACCTCACGTAGAAAGCACACGTTCACTCTCTCGTTATGCATTGTCACAAGTGACGGTCGTGTTTGAAGACGGCACTGACATTTACTTCGCCCGCAATATTATTAATGAGAGATTGCAGCAAGCAAAAAGTCAGATGCCCGCCGGTATTGAACCCGAAATGGGCCCGGTTGCGACCGGGTTGGGTGAGATCTTTCACTACTCCGTTCATGCCGACGCAAAAGCTCGCCAGCCTAACGGTGAGCCTTATGACGCCATGGCGCTGCGCACCTTGCAGGATTGGGTTATTCGCCCACAGCTTCGTCTCGTTCCCGGCGTAACTGAAGTCAACACTATTGGCGGCTATGAAAAACAGTTCCATATAACACCCGACCCATCAGCATTACTTGCCTATGGAGTTACCTTCGCCGATCTGGCTTCAGCACTTGAACGAAACAATGCCAATATCGGTGCGGGATACATTGAGAAAAATGGCGAGCAATACCTGATCCGTGCACCGGGACAAGTTGCTGATATTCCCGCTATTAAAAAAATCATTGTAACTCGTAAAGATGGCTTACCGGTTCTCGTTGGTGACCTCGCAGGTGTCGCATTAGGCAATGAGTTGCGAACCGGTGCTGCCACACGCGATGGCGAAGAAACTGTGCTCGGTACCGCTGTGATGTTATTGGGTGGCAATAGCCGCACAGTATCGGAAGCCGTTGCTGAAAAACTGGTGGAGATTAATAAAACCCTACCCGAAGGGATCACCGCCGACACTGTTTATGACCGCACCGTGCTCGTCGATAAAACCATCGCAACTGTACAAAAAAACTTGTTGGAAGGTGCAATTCTCGTTGTCGTGGTGTTGTTGTTGATGCTGGGCAATGTCAGGGCAGCATTACTCACCGCGATGGTGATTCCACTCTCAATGCTGATGTTGATGACGGGCATGGTAGAGGCCAAAGTCAGCGCCAATTTGATGAGCCTCGGCGCGTTGGATTTCGGTTTAATTGTCGATGGTGCAGTCATTATTGTTGAAAACTGTCTGATGCGTTTAGGACAGCGGCAACACCATCTCGGACGACTGCTAAATCTTGAGGAACGACTGCAAACTGTGTTTAGTGCAACACGCGAAGTGTTTACGCCCAGTCTAATCAGTGTGCTTGTGGTGATTTTAGTAAATTTGCCAATCCTCGCACTCACCGGTGTGGAAGGCAAAATGTTCACCCCAATGGCTCTGGCCGTGATTATGGCGTTAATCGGTGCATTGATTCTGTCACTGACGTTTGTACCCGCTGCTGTTGCATTGCTTCTTACGGGAAAAATCGAAGAGAAAGACAATCGCATCGTTGTGAAAGCCAAAGAAGCTTACACACCAACCCTAGATTTTGCCCTTAAACGCAGAGTGCCGATTCTAGTGGGTGCAGTTGTGTTTGTTATTTTTTCCGGTTGGTTATCTACACGTATGGGTACCGAGTTTGTGCCTAACCTGGATGAAGGTGATATCGCGGTTCAGGCCTTACGCATACCGGGTACTAGCCTGACCCAATCACTCGACATGCAATTTCAGGTTGAGAAAGCGGTCATGAAAGTCCCGGAGGTGAAAACCTTCTTCTCGCGTGTGGGGACCGCTGAAGTTGCCAGTGACCCGATGGGGCCCAACATTTCTGACGGCTACGTCATGCTGAAAGACAGAAAGGACTGGCCAGATCCCGATGTCTCCAAAGCAGATGTACTTGAGGCAATTGAAGAACAATTGGCGAAAGTACCGGGCAATGCTTACGAAATTAGTCAGCCAATTCAATTGCGCTTCAACGAACTCATTTCGGGCGTGCGCTCGGATCTCGGCGTCAAGATTTACGGTGACGATCTCAACCAATTACTGACCACCGGCAATCAAATTGCCAAGTTGTTAAATGGGATCGAGGGCGCAGATGGTGTGAAGGTCGAACAAGCCGACGGCTTGCCGATTCTAGCGGTTGAAGCAGATCGTGATGTGTTGCTGCGCTATGGACTCAACATCGCCGACGTCCAGGAAACACTGGCAGCGGCGACCGGTGGGCAGGAGGCTGGCCAAATATTTGAAGGCGATCAGCGTTTCGATATTGTCGTTCGTTTACCAGAACAACAGCGCAATGATTTGGCAGCCTTGTCGTATTTGCCTATCCCGTTACCAGAAGGTGGATTTGTCCCACTGGGCGAAGTCGCAACACTGACACTTGCACCCGGAGCCAACCAAATCAGCCGTGAAAATGGTAAGCGCCGCCTGGTCGTCACAGCCAATGTGCGCGACCGCGACCTGGGAGGATTTGTTGCTGAGGTCCAAGCCAAAGTGGAACAAGAAATAAAACTTCCTCCGGGTTATTGGCTTAATTACGGCGGAACGTTTGAGCAATTGGAGTCGGCATCAAAACGACTAACGCTGCTGGTTCCACTGACCCTGATCATGATTTTTGCGCTGTTGATGATGACCTTTGGTTCGGCCAAAGATGCCCTATTGGTGTTCAGTGGAGTTCCACTCGCCTTAACGGGCGGGGTTATTTTCCTATGGTTGCGCGATATCCCACTCTCCATTACCGCTGGAGTCGGCTTCATCACCCTATCAGGGGTGGCGGTGCTAACGGGGGTAATGATGGTGTCTGCCTTCCGCGATAGCTTGAACAATGGCCTGGCCATTGAACCTGCTATCCGCGAAGGAGCCATGTTGCGCTTACGGCCCATTTTGATGGTTGCTTTAGTCGCCGCACTCGGTTTCTTGCCGATGGCGCTGAACACCAGCACCGGCGCTGAGGTGCAACGGCCACTGGCCACAGTAGTCATTGGCGGGATTATTTCATCGACCATATTGACCCTGCTGGTATTGCCGGGTTTATACCGAATGGCTTATCGCGGAGCACAAAAAGGCCACTAACCTGAACTGTCACCAGCCTCGTGCTGGTGACAACCTAATTCTGACGCGTTGCAAAATCGGCAGCGCGCCTTCGCCAGGAGACTGGAATTATGAAACTGATCACTGCGCTTTTACATCATGTGCGGGTAACCGCTGTTATCGATGCATTGAACGATGCGGGTTATCGCAACCTCAACTTACAGGATGTAAAAGGTACGCTCAAACCCTTGGGCGATTTTGAATTGACCTATTCGTCGGAGGCCCGGCTGGTTATTTCCGAGGTGCAATTGTCACTCCCCTGTGAGGACAGCGATGTGGAATCCATCACCCGGATTATTCGCGAGGCTGGCCGCATTGGTAACGATGTTTGTGGATGGGTTTATGTGAGTGCTATTGAACAGGCATTACCCATCGGCGGCTCGTAAGCACAGAATAACGTGCGACTGGGAAATGTTTTTCCAGTCGTCTTTCGATTCACTACAGGAGAACTCACATGATTAACCTGTCACGAATACTGATTTCATTTTTCTTTGTTGCATTACTCAGTGCCTGCCAAACAACAGTGCCCACTACGTCCAATATTGTGTTCGAGGACGATGCACTGCGTCAGCATAAGCTTGAACTGACCAACGCAACGGCCAGTTTTAATGATGGCATTTTGACAATAAGTGGTGGCGTCTGGCCAACACAAAAAAAGCCACATATCGCGTGCGGACAATTGCAGTTTCAGATATTTGATACCCAAGGCGTTTTGTTAAAAGCGCTCAATGTAAATTACTCACCTTGTCACTTGCATTACGGCCCCAATACCCGTCGTAAAGGATCTTTTTCAGTCGTGATCAATGACATACATCCGCAGGCATTAATTATTAAATCGAGTTACCAAAAAACGCCGCATGAGGCTCACTGATTTTTTGTGATATGACCCTTCATTTTCTATCACTATTTTCAAGTAAAGGAAACACTATGGAACATACACACAAATATGATGAACAGGGCAAACAACTATGTTGTACAGAAGAAGAAAAAATAAATCACCAAGCCGATTCGCTCATAAAAAATAGCCCCATGAAAAGCTGTTGTTGTGCCAGTGATGATCAAGATCAGCATACCGATTATGGTGGTCATGACCACGATCATGCCAGTGATGGCGGTAGCAATATCAGGCTATTTCTGCCTGCCGCAATGAGTTTGGTTGCACTGATTATTGCGATAGTACTGGATAATTATTTTCCACAAACCTGGTTTACTGGCTGGTTACGTATTGGTTGGTACGTTGCCGCCTATTTACCTGTAGGCCTGCCAGTGTTGAAAGAGGCCTATCAAAGCATCACGAAAGGTGAAGTATTTTCCGAGTTTTTCTTGATGAGTATTGCAACCCTCGGCGCATTTGCTATCGGCGAGTACCCGGAAGGAGTTGCTGTTATGTTGTTTTATTCTGTGGGCGAGGTATTCCAAACGCTCGCGGTCAAAAGGGCAAAGCTTAATATCAAAACATTGCTTGACCAACGTCCCGATGAAGTCACAGTGTTACGCGATAACCGCGCTGTGATACTGAAAGCAGAAACCGTCAGTATTGGCGATATTATCCAACTCAAAGCAGGTGAAAAATTAGGCCTGGATGGAGAACTCTTATCCGAAACTGCTTCCTTCAATACCGCTGCGCTGACTGGTGAAAGTAAGCCTGACACCAAAACAAAAGGCGAAAGTGTTTTAGCGGGTATGATTAATCTTAATGCGGTATCACAAATCAAAGTAACCGCAGCCTATACCGACAGTAAACTGTCCAGAATTTTAGAATTAGTGCAAAACGCCTCAGCACAAAAAGCCCCCACCGAATTGTTCATCCGCAAGTTCGCCAAAATATACACACCAATTGTGGTTGTGTTGGCCTTTGCGATTTGTTTGTTGCCATACTTTTTTGTTGAGACATATGTATTCAGTCAATGGTTGTACCGCGCGCTGATTTTCCTGGTGATTTCATGCCCTTGTGCGCTGGTCATCAGTATTCCACTCGGTTATTTTGGGGGAATTGGCGCTGCCAGTAAAAATGGTATTTTGTTTAAAGGCAGTAACTTTTTAGACACCATTTCTAGCATTCAAAATGTAGTGATGGATAAAACCGGCACCATGACTGAAGGTGTATTTAAAGTACAAGAGGTCAACCTCAAACCTGAGGTCAATCGAGATGAAATTCTCAAAATGGTCAATGCACTGGAAAGCCAAAGTACGCATCCTGTAGCAACAGCCATTCATCAATTTGTAGGCGATATTGATAGCACCATTAAATTAGATAATGTTGAAGAAATATCTGGTCATGGATTGAAAGCCGACGTGAATGGAAAGGAGTTACTGGTAGGTAATTTCAGGCTACTCGACAAATACTCAGTCGCATACGACATTGATCCTAGCACCATTGTGTATACCGTCATCGCCATTGCCTACGACAATAAATTCGCAGGTTACCTCACCATTGCCGATAGCATAAAAGAAGATGCGCAATTGACAGTGGATACGTTGAAAAAACTGGGCGTCAACATCACTATGCTTAGCGGCGATAAAAATTCCGTGGTGCAATTTGTCGCGCAGAAATTAGGCATTACCAATGCCTTTGGTGATTTACTACCGGAAGATAAAGTTAACAAGGTAAAAGAAATCAAAGCGCGCAATGAAACTGTTGCTTTCGTCGGTGATGGTGTTAATGACGCACCGGTCGTTGCATTAAGCGATGTCGGTATAGCGATGGGAGGCTTGGGCAGCGATGCCACTATCGAAACAGCCGATGTTGTCATTCAAGATGATAAACCCAGTAAAATCCCCACCGCCATTGCTATCGGTAAACAAACTAAACGCATCGTTTGGCAAAACATTTGCCTCGCATTCGGTGTAAAAGCCATCGTGTTAATACTGGGGGCCGGTGGTTTGGCCACGATGTGGGAAGCGGTTTTTGCTGATGTCGGTGTAGCGCTGCTAGCGATTATGAATGCCGTGCGAATTCAGCGCATGAAGTTTTAAAATAAAGAGTGGCATCTCGGCGAGCTGATATAAATTCGCCATCGCCCCCCTAAACGTAGAGGCAAAAAATAAACGTGAATAATCAAAAAAGTTTCCTTAAACGCATTGCCAGCATTGGCGCAGTATTATTTCTGATTACAGGTTCTGTGTTTGCACAAACCACTACTTCGGGAGATGCAAAGCAGTTATGGCAACTGCTTGATTATGTTGCGGTCGATTACAGTGGAGCTGTCGCCGATGGTGTCATCATCAGCGAGGCGGAATACGCTGAAATGCTGGATTTTACAGAGAATGCAGGCAAGTTTTTACAATCTCTCCCGGAACATGCTTCCAAACCAAATATTGCCGAGAAAATCGCCGAGTTGCGCGCAGCCGTCCTGCGTAAAGAGGCAAGCATCGAAGTCACTCGACTTGCGCATCAGGCAAATGCATCCTTGATAACTGCCTATCCATTTCCAGTCGCTCCACGAACTGTACCCGACCTTGCGCGCGGACAGGCTCTGTATGCAGCGCAATGTGCTACATGCCATGGTGTGAACGGCAACGGTGACGGCCCGCTCGCTGAAAACCTGGAGCCCAAACCGATTGCATTTACAGATCCAGAACGTGCACGCACGCGAAGCTTGATGGCTTTGTATCAGGTGATTTCCCAAGGCGTGGAAGGCACATCAATGGTAAGTTTTAAAGCTCTACCTGAAGAAGATCGATGGGCGCTCGCATTCTATATCGGTACGCTTTCCTACGATGAATCCATGCGCGAACAAGGCAAACATATTTGGAATAGTGAAGAACAAATAAAGGTCCTCTTTGCTGATGTGAACCTGCTAACAACAATCACCGAAGCGGCATTGGCCAAAACAATACAAGAAAGTGACGCTCGCTCCGTCACTGCCTACTTACGAAGCCGTCCCGGTGTTGTAGAAACAAATAAACCGGTTGGTTTGGCATTAGCCCGATTGCGTCTTGCGGAAAGTCTGGCCGCTGCGCGAGCCGGAGATCGAAATCTCGCAACGCGTTTGAGCTTGTCAGCATACCTGGATGGATTTGAGCCGCTTGAGCCGATAGTAAATACCCGCAACGGATCTTTGTTGATTGCCGTGGAAACCGCGATGCTCACCTATCGTTCGGCAGTCTCACAAGGAACTATTGAACAAGCTGAGGCGGCAGCGGTTCAACTGGAACAACTTTTTGTGCAAGTCGATGGGCTGATGCAAGAAGCCAAGGCTGACCCCACGACAACCTTTGTTGGTGCGCTCACGATTCTCTTACGCGAAGGTATCGAAGCGTTGTTGATTGTGATCGGCATGATTACATTCTTGAAAAAGACGGACAGGCCTGAAGTGTTACGCCATGTCCATAGAGGGTGGATAAGTGCCTTGCTTGCTGGCGTACTGACGTGGGTGGTGGCAACTTATCTAATAGGCATTAGCGGTGCTAACCGTGAAGTGACCGAGGGAATTGGATCAGTACTCGCCGCAGTCGTTTTACTCAGTGTTGGATTGTGGATGCATCAAAAAAGTAGCGCTGGCAAGTGGCAAGATTATTTGAAAGAAAAGCTATCTATGGCGGTGTCGCAACGTTCAGCGTGGGCATTGTTTGCGCTGGCTTTTATCGCGGTGTATCGCGAGGTTTTTGAAACCGTTTTGTTTTATTCCGCGCTGGCAGCGGATGGTAATAGCGGCGCATTGATAGCAGGTTTTTTTACAGCCTTGTTGTTATTGGTAGTCATCGCGTGGGTATTGTTGCGCACAAGTGCACGTATGCCGCTTGGAACATTCTTCTCTGTCACATCCATTTTGGTCGTTGTGCTTGCAGTAGTGTTAATTGGCAAAGGGGTGTCCGCGTTGCAAGAGGCCGGATGGATAGGTGTGACGCTCATTACAATCCCGCGCGTAGAATGGCTTGGACTTTATCCAACGCTGGAGACATTTGCATCACAGGCAATTGTTGCCCTGATTGCACTAGGAGGCTTTGGTATTAGTTGGGTTAAAACTCGCAATAATATGATCAAATAATTCAAATGAATGGCTTGGTTAAATTAGCGCTATCCTGTCCTTGAAATTACGGGCATAGCGCTAATGCTTCTCGATGAGTTTGGATAAAGGATCTTCGTTGTAATGGAAACAATGGTTGATGTAGTTATTATCGGCGGCGGTCAAGCCGCACTTTCAGTGGCCTACTATCTGCGCCGTACTGATTACTCCTTTGTTATTCTGGACGCAGAAGCGTCTCCTGGTGGCGCCTGGCAGCATGGCTGGGATAGCTTGCGTCTCTTCTCTCCGTCCAGTTGGAGTTCGCTATCGGGATGGCAAATGCCACCCACGCAGGAAACTTACCCAAGCCGCGATCAAGTTATCCGGTATCTGGCCAACTATGAATCCCGGTACGAATTTCCGGTGCAGCGTCCGGTGTTGGTCACTGCCGTGAATAACCTTGGCGATCATCTGGAAGTTGTCAGCCAACACCAGACCTGGCATGCGCGTGTTGTGGTCAGTGCCACCGGTACCTGGCGAAATCCGTTCATACCACCTTATCCCGGTATCGATTTATTCCAGGGGCTTCAGCTCCACTCGGCTCACTACCAATCCCCAATACCTTTCCGGGATAAAAAAGTGCTGGTCGTAGGCGGCGGCAATTCCGGTGCACAAATTCTTGCAGAAGTGTCGCGCCTGGCTGATAGCACTTGGGTTACTTCCAGTGAACCGCTGTTTTTACCGGATGATGTGGATGGGCGCGTGTTATTTCAGCGCGCTACGGATCGCTGGAAAGCGCATCTTGAAGGGCGAGAGGTCGATCAACCCGTGGGTGGTTTGGGCGATGTGGTCATGGTGCCACCCGTTAAAGAGGCGCGCGAACGCGGCGTACTGCATTCCGTGCGGACGTTCAAACAGTTCACGGCGACCGGTGTTATCTGGGGCGATGGTTCCGAGACATCGGTGGATGCCGTGATCTGGTGTACCGGATTCCGCCCCGCACTATCCCATTTGCATTCATTGGGCGTAATCAATTCTGAAGGCAAAGTTGATGTTGAGGGTACCCGCTCAGTACACGAACCACGCTTGTGGTTAGTCGGTTACGGCGAGTGGACGGGATTGGCCTCTGCCACGCTTATCGGTGTAGGGCGGACGGCGCGAACTACAGCGGAGGAAATCCAACATTATTTGGCTAAATCTTAACGGAAATGTTACGACTGTCATAAAACCGTAACCTGCCGCTGTTGAAATTGACCCCGGTAAATTTAAACACTGCGAGGATAATTTCATGAAAAAATCATTAGCAATTGCCGCGTTGACTGCGCTCGTTTCAATATCTGTATTCGCTGGCCCCTACGATAAACCAGGTTTTGTCACCTTTGAAAAAGATGGTCGTGTGTGGGTATTTAAAACGGATTCTGAAGCCTTGAAACAATTTCAGGAGCATGGCGAGCCAGCAAAACAAGTCACATTGATTGGCAAAGGCCCTGAACGAAAAACCCTCAAGACCGATGATATGAAAACCGCAGAAGAATATTTGAAGTTGCTTGCAAAAGCAGAGTAAATCCGGAGTTTAAAAAGCCCGACTATTTGCAAAAATAGTCGGGCTTTTTTTGTTCGGCTTATCACAGAGAAAAATTACGTCGGTGCAACCTGTTTTGGTAACGCCAATGAAATTAACGCTGCCAACGCAATAAAACCGGTCGATACCCACAAACACGCTTCCAGCCCGGCGACCTGATAAACCCAGCCAGATAATAAGGTGCCTATCAAGCGCCCCAAGGCATTTGCCATGTAGTAAAAACCGACATCAAGTGAAACACCATCCGACTTAGCATAATTCACGATCAAATAACTGTGCAGTGATGAATTGATCGCAAACACGGCGCCGAATACCAACAAACCACCAATCAACACTTGAGTCACCGGCAAGCTGGTCGCACTCATGCCCAGTGCAATAGCCGCCGGAATGCCAGTCAGGATGAGTGCCCACAGGAAAGCGTGACTGCCACCTGGAACCTTACCTTGTGCTTTGCCGATAATCAGTGGAGCGATAGATTGGACAATGCCGTAACCAATCACCCAGGCCGCCAGAAAACCGCCCACCCACCAAAAATCCCAGCCGAGCTGGCTGCTTAAAAACACCGGCAAGGCCACTACGAACCACACATCGCGCGCGCCGAATAAAAACAGGCGCGCTGCCGACAAAATATTGATTGCACGGCTTTTGGAAAACAATTCACTGAACTTGGGTTTGTTTTTGGCTTTGCCCAAATCTTTTTTCAGGAGAAGTAAACTTGCCAGCCAAATCACACCCAGGACAGCGGCCATCGCGATCACGGCATTGGTAAATCCCATCAGTGCCAACAATGCGCCACCGAGAAAAAAGCCAACACCTTTCAACGCGTTTTTGGAGCCGGTCAGCAGCGCAACCCATTTAAATAATTTGCCCTGTTGATCGTCCGGTACCAATAATTTGATCGAGCTTTTTGCACTCATTTTGTTGAGGTCTTTGGCGATACCCGAGAGCGCCTGTGCGCCCATGACCCAAATCGGACTGAGCATGATCGTGGGCACCGCCAGCATCAACAGTGCGATAACTTGCAGTGCGAGGCCGATATTCATGGTGCGGTTAAGGCCGATGCGGGCACCGAGATAACCGCCCACTAAATTGGTCACTACTCCAAAAATTTCATAAAACAAAAACAGGGCAGCAATTTGCAGCGGGCTATAACCCAATTGGTGAAAGTGCAACACCACCAACATACGCAGAGCGCCGTCGGTTAAGGTAAATGCCCAATAATTGCCGGTGACAACAAAGTATTGTTTTATCTCTGCGCTCAGCTTGCCAGCCCCGGTAGTTGCCATGTTTATGCTCCTGCGTCCGCAAGGCCGACCAGTTTTGCCAATTCAACCGTGCGGTTGGAATAACCCCACTCGTTGTCGTACCAGGCATAGATTTTTACCTGGGTGCCGTTAATCACCATGGTGGATAAAGCATCCACAATTGACGAGCGCGGATCACCACAGTAATCGGTGGACACCAGGGGGCGCTCTTCATAGCCCAGAATATTCAGCAGTTCGTTTTCACTGGCGGCTTTCAGCAAGCCATTCACTTCTTCAACCGTGGTTGCGCGTTCAACTTCAAAGACACAATCCGTCAGTGACGCATTAGCCAAGGGAACTCGTACCGCATGACCATTCAAACGGCCGCGCAATTCCGGAAATATTTCGGCAATCGCTGTCGCCGATCCGGTTGTGGTCGGAATTAAATTGGAACCGGATGCGCGTGCACGGCGCAAATCTTTATGCGGTTGATCCAAAATGGATTGGGTGTTGGTGAGATTGTGAATAGTCGTAATTGAACCGTGTTTGATACCCAACTTTTCGTGAATCACTTTCACAACTGGTGCCAAGCAATTGGTGGTGCAGGATGCAGCGGTGACGATGCGATGCTCGGCGGGATTAAACAGATGCTGGTTTACACCCATCACAATATTCAGTGCGCCGGTTTCTTTTACTGGTGCGCTCACGACAACGCGCTTAACGCCTTGGTCAAGATAAGCTTGCAATACAGCAACGGTTTTCATCTTTCCACTGGCTTCAATCACCAGATCACAACCCGACCAGTCGGTGTCGGCAATGGCCTTGTTGGTGGTGATGCGAATCGATTTTCCGTTAATAATCAGCGCACCATTTTCTGCACTAACCGCTTCCGGCCAGGTACCCTGTACCGAATCAAATTTCAGCAAATGCGCATACGTTTCCGCATCAGCAGCAGGGTCATTGATTTGCACAAACTCAAACTCTGGCCAATGCCAGGATGCGCGCAATGCCAAACGACCAATACGGCCAAAACCGTTAATACCGACTTTGATTTTTTTCATAATCCAATCCTTTATTCACGTCATTAAATAGAGATTTGTTGTGCGAGCTTGGCGATATATTCCTGATGCGCAGGAACCTGTAGTGCATTGGGGCGAATCGCGCGAACACGTGCGATAACCTCATTAAGTGGAATGCCGCGCTCTAATAAAATTTGCGCTGCGACCAGACCTGTGCGGCCAGAGCCACCTTTGCAGTGAATAGCAATGGTTTTTCCGGCATTGACCAATGCATGAATTTTCTCTCTCGCATTCTTCCATGCATCCTGAAAAAGTTGTTCAGGTGCATGATCATCCTCAATTGGTAAGTGAAACCATTCCAACCCCAACTTTGCACAGAGTTCGGGTAAATCAATCACCGCATTGCGTTGCATTTCCTCTTGGGGCATAAGCGTGAGAATCGCGCTTGCACCCGCAGCGGCTAACTGCTCCAGCGACTGCTGTAAACCCACCTCTTTGGTGCCGGGGCACGGCGTAAACAATAATTGTCCCACTTCATCGTTAATCATAAGCGGCGTGAAGGGATGAGCTAGTGACATAAGGTTTCCTTAAAAATAGATAACAATAAAAATTAAATTTAGGATCGATCAAACCAGTGTTGCGTGCGATTACAAAACGCGACCAGAGATAACATTACCGGCACTTCAACCAGAACACCCACCACCGTGGCCAGCGCTGCACCCGAGTGCAAACCAAATAGTGAAATGGCCACAGCCACTGCCAACTCAAAAAAGTTTGAAGTACCGATCATGCAAGCGGGAGCGGCGATGTTGTATGGCAGTTTCATCGCCTTGGCGGCTACAAAGCTGATCACAAAAATGCCGTAGGTCTGAATCAGAAGTGGAATAGCAATTAAAAAGATGGCTTGAGGTTTGGTCAGAATCGTCTGCGCTTGAAATGCAAATAAGAGCACCACGGTGGCGAGTAAACCAATCACCGACCAGGGTTTACAGGCGGCAAGGAATTGTTGCAATTGCTGGCTGGCGTTGATGCCGGATTTGGATTCCAACCAACGACGAGTCAGCACGCCTGCAATTAGCGGCAAGAGAACATAAAGCACAACAGAAATAATCAGCGTTTCCCAAGGCACATGAATATCGCTGACGCCTAATAAAAATGCACAGATAGGCGCGTAGGCAAAAATCATAATCACATCATTAACTGACACTTGCACCAATGTGTAATTGGGATCGCCCTTGGTCAGTTGGCTCCACACAAATACCATCGCGGTACAGGGCGCAACGCCAAGCAAGATCATGCCCGCGATATATTCCTGTGCCGTTTGTGGATCAACCCAGTCAACAAAAAGCCCTTTAAAAAATAACCAACCCAAGGCGGCCATAGTGAAGGGCTTTATCAACCAGTTGATAACGACGGTTAAGATCAATCCCTGTGGGCGCTGGCCGATATTTTTGATCGCGCTGAAATCAATTTGCACCATCATCGGGTAAATCATCACCCAAATTAAAACCGCAACGACAATATTCACATGGGCAAATTCCAGTGCAGCAATCTGCGCAAATACCGCCGGAAAATAATTGCCGAGAATCACACCGGCAGCGATGGACAATGCAACCCAGAGCGATAAATAGCGTTCAAATAAACCCATATTTTTTGCCTACTTATAAATTTTGCATTAAATAGCCGATTGGTTTACACGTGCGCTCAGTGCTTCCGCTGATTCAACACGCTCTGAGTAGCGGTCTACCAAATAATCGCTGCGGTCGCGCAGGAGCAACGTAAATTTCACCAGCTCTTCCATGACATCCACTACGCGGTCGTAATAGGCAGATGGTTTCATACGATCCTGTTCGTCAAATTCCAGGAATGCTTTGGCAACAGATGATTGATTGGGAATGGTGAACATGCGCATCCAGCGCCCTAGCACACGCAGTTGATTGACCACGTTAAACGATTGCGAACCACCACAGACTTGCATGACGGCGAGTGTTTTTCCTTGTGTGGGGCGAACAGCGCCCATGGTTAACGGAATCCAATCAATTTGCGCTTTAAATACGCCACTCATTGCACCGTGACGCTCGGGTGAGCACCAGACTTGTCCTTCCGACCACAGCACCAACTCGCGCAACTCCTGCACCTTGGGATGGGTATCCGGTGCATCGTCAGGCAATGGCAATCCACTGGGATTAAAGACTCGCGTTTCCGCGCCCAAGTGTTGCAACAGGCGCTCAGCTTCTTCCACCAACAAACGGCTAAAGGAACGTGGGCGGTTAGAGCCATAGAGCAACAAAATGCGCGGTTTGTGGGTGGACATCCTTTCCCGCCCTGAAGACAGGGGCTCGGGTATATCCATCAAATCCGCATTGAGATTGGGTAGCGTCAAATCAGTCATCATCAATTCACCACAGCAGAAGTCAGGGGGTTACTGTCGCATCGAAAAATTACAATTCGCCAATGCCATTTAACGCGGCTTGGAGTTGATCCCGATTAAGGGCAAGCACCTCCAGCGGTAAGGCCAACATCGTATCGATCCGCTGCCGGATGATTGCCACGCACTCGTCAAAAGCAGTGGCAACCTGGTCGGCATTGAGTGCAGCATCACCTCGTGCAAGCTCGGAGGGATCATTCAGCCCCCAGTGCGCGCGTACCGCACGCCCGAGATACAGTGGGCAGGCTTCACCGGCGGCTTTGTCGCACACGGTAATCACGATGTCCGGTTCCAAATCTTCGAATTCATCGGATGATTTGCTGCGCAAGCCAGCTGTGGATACCCCGGCGCGTACCAGCGCCTCAAGTGTCAGAGGGTTAACTTCACCACTGGGGAAACTGCCTGCGCTGTAGGCCGTCCAGCCTTTGGGTGCCATATGGTTAAACAGCGCTTCACTGAGAATGCTGCGGCAGCTGTTATGGGTGCAGAGGAATAAAATTTTCATGGGATCGCCTCCGGAATACCGGTCTGGGAACGGGTTTAGCAGCAACGCTGGGGACGATCTTCCATGCCACACAAACGGCTCACATTGGGCGCGAGCCAGTCACTGTGCGCCTCGCGCATCAGCTTCAAAGTCTTGACCGCCCATGTGGGGAGATCCGGGTGTAAGCGGTAATACACCCATTGGCCCTGACGGCGATCTGCCAACACACCACCGCTGCGCAGTTGCGCCAAATGGCGGGAGATTTTGGGCTGGATTTCGTCCAGGGCGCAGGTCAGCTCACACACGCAAAGCTCTTTCTCACCCGCGACTAGCAGGGCAATTCGCGCACGGGTTTCATCCGCAAGGCATTTACTGAATTGATCCGGGGTCAAGGGCATAACTTAGTTCCGTTTGGTTTTTACCAGCACAAATAACTTAATGCGTTCGTGAATCGCTTGCAGAATATGTTCGAAGGCTTTGGGATCGCTGCTTGCCGAAGGATCTTCAAAGTTCCAGGCCAACACCTCAGCAGGATTTGCCAGCAATTGGCATTCTTGCGCCGCCTTGTCACACAGGGTAATCACAACATCGAAGCGTCGATCAGCAAGCGTCTCCAGTGATTTACTGTAAAGCCCTTCGGTCGAAACCCCGGCTTTTTCCAGTACCTCCAATGCCTTTGGGTTGATCGGTTTGGGATTGGTTCCGGCACTGGCCACTTCAAAGTTCTGGCTATCCGTGTGGCGAAGCAAAGCCTCTGCGATTTGGGAGCGAGCGGAATTGCCGGTGCAAACAAAGAGAACGGGGAGTTTGTAGGACATGATGGTTTAACCCTGTACATATGGAAATCCAAATATACGGATAAACGAATATGATGGCAAGTTTCGATTAATAACAACTGGCCAGCGGTTCAGACGAGGTAGTATTTTTTGTTGTCACTGCTTTTTCAGGCTGGTAAGGTGCGCATTCTTTTCGCCGTAAAAGATTCTTTGTAACCATGACTTCAGATCGTAGCGGTTTAACTCCGCCATAAGGTTTACTCCTCTCCCGCATCGCTTTGAGCAGGCATGATCGCCTGTGTCAGGCGTTTTCTATTGTTTTTCCATCAATTTGTGTTGTGTTAATAGCGTGCAGTGCGCCAAGCGTCCTATTTTTCTGGCGCTGGGGTTTCGTGCATGTGCGTATTTTTATTTGGAATTTGGATGTATCCCATGCTGAAAAAATTGAAACAAACCTGGTTTTCCAACCTGCGCGGGGATTTGCTCGCCGGTATCGTGGTGGCGCTGGCGCTGATCCCTGAGGCGATTGCGTTTTCGATCATTGCGGGTGTTGATCCTAAAGTCGGCCTCTATGCGTCGTTTTGTATCGCAGTAGTCATTGCGTTTGTGGGCGGTCGTCCCGGTATGATCTCGGCAGCGACCGGCGCTATGGCGCTGTTGATGATTACGCTGGTGAAAACCCACGGCCTGGAGTATTTGCTTGCGGCCACGTTACTGACGGGCGTAATACAGATTATTGCGGGGTATTTGCGCCTCGGAGACTTGATGGGCTTTGTTTCGCGCTCGGTGGTGACCGGGTTCGTCAATGCGCTGGCGATCCTCATTTTTATGGCACAACTGCCCGAGCTGACCGATGTAACCTGGCACGTGTATGCCATGACGGCACTAGGGTTAGGTATTATTTACCTGTTTCCCTACATTCCGCGTATAGGCAAAATTCTGCCATCACCCCTGGTGTGCATTATTACGTTAACCCTGATTGCTGTGTTCCTGAAATTGGATATTCGCACCGTGGGTGATATGGGTCAGTTGCCTGACACTCTACCGATATTCCTCTGGCCTGATGTGCCGCTGAATCTGGAAACCCTGTGGATTATCCTGCCTTACTCATTGCCTTTGGCAGTGGTAGGTCTGCTGGAATCCATGATGACCGCCACCATCGTGGACGATCTGACCGATACCAAAAGCAATAAAAACCGCGAATGTAAGGGTCAAGGTGTCGCTAATATAGCCTCTGGTTTATTAGGCGGTATGGCGGGTTGTGCGATGATTGGCCAGTCCATTATTAACGTGAAGTCCGGTGGTCGCACACGCCTGTCCACTCTGAGCGCCGGTGTGTTCCTCCTGATCATGGTGGTATTCCTTTCGGATTTGATTTCCATTATTCCCATGGCGGCACTGGTTGCAGTAATGATCATGGTATCCATTGGCACCTTCAGTTGGTCGTCGATTACCAATCTAAAAAGTCACCCACTTTCTACCAACATAGTCATGATCACCACTGTCGTGGTCGTGGTCGCCACCCACAACCTGGCATACGGCGTATTTGTCGGGGTACTGTTGGCATCGCTATTTTTTGCCAACAAAGTCAGCCATTACATGGCCGTCGAATCCAATCTGAATGACGATGAAACACAACGTACCTACAACGTTTTGGGTCAGGTTTTTTTTCGCTCAGCAGACAAATTTGTCGATTATTTTGATTTCAAAGAAGCCCTGGATAAGGTGGTGATCGATCTCACCCACGCGCATTTTTGGGACATCACTGCTGTGTCCGCGCTGGATAAGGTGGTGATTAAATTCCGTCGGGAAGGCACTGAGGTGGAAGTGATTGGTTTGAACGAAGCCAGCGCCACTATCGTCGATAACTTTGGTGTCCATGATAAACCCGATGCGCTCGACCGCATCATGGGTCACTAATCCTGCACAACAATAACGACCAATTACGAGGGTAACACCATGACACATGTAATCGCTTGTATTGATGATTCCCAAGCTGCTGTTGCGGTCTGCGACTATGCCATTTGGTCCAGTCAGCGGATGGACGCCACACTCAAATTCCTGCATGTACTGGATCACCAGCAATACCCGGCACCGGTGGATCTTTCCGGCAACATTGGCTTAGGTAGCCGCGAGCACCTGCTGGAAGCCTTGGCTGAATTGGATGAGGTTCGGGGTAAGTTGGGTCGTGAGCATGGACAGCACTTGCTCGATGCCGCCAAGCAACGCGCACGCGATGCGGGTATTGAAAAACCGCACTGCTGCCAACGCCATGGGGATCTAACGGAAAGCGTTAAAGAACTGGAAGACAAAACGCGCCTGCTGATCATGGGGCGCCAAGGTGAAAGCTCAGAAAATGCCGCATCACATGTGGGAAGCCATATTGAAAACGTAGTGCGCACCCTGAGTCGCCCAATTCTGGTAACGCCCCGGCAATTTGTTAACCCCGAGCGTTTTCTTATCGCTTACGACGGCAGCGCAACCAGCCGTAAATGCGTGGAGATGATCGCCAACAGTCCGTTATTGAAAGGTTTGGAATGCCACTTGTTGATGGCCAGCCAGAAAACCGAAGAAGTCATCGAACACTTGGGTTGGGCGGAGAAGCAACTCCATTCGGCAGGTTTTCAGGTGGCCAGCAATATAATGCCGGGCGATGTTGAAGATACCATTCTCGATTATTGTTCCAAGCAGAATATGCATTTGCTGGCGATGGGTGCCTATGGTCATTCGCGTATTCGCCAGTTTTTGGTGGGCAGTACAACAACTAGTATTTTGGCGCGCGCAACGATACCGCTACTTTTGTTGCGCTGATTCATCAACGGGTAAACACAACCAAAAAAACAGCCCTTACGGGCTGCAGCACACATATATTGGAAAGCTAAAAAAGAGCGAGGAATATTTTTCGATTTTGGAATTTGATTGTTCATTTCACGAAACTAGCGGATACCGCGATGTCGCTCACCCCAATTACTACGGAAGTACTACTTACACTAGCTCAATCCCAAACCGTTTTACCAGCAACGCAAACAACGTAAAACACACCACAGTGATAGCAATCGAGGCCGCGAGTGTCGGCCAAAATCCGATGCGTGGTAACAGCCAGGGAAAGGCAAGGAACATGGGTAGAGTGGGTACTGCATACCAGAAGGTGTACCAGGCGTGGTTGGCGATTTTTTCTGTGGATTGGTTTTCAACATAAAGCCAGATGAGTGCGAGAATCGTCACCATCGGTAAGGCGGCGACTAAACCGCCTAGCTTATCGCTGCGCTTGGCTATTTCGGAAATTAACACCACAACGGCAGCGGTGATCAGGTACTTGGTAAGTATCCAGGACATGGTTATTTTCCGTTGCGGTATTGGATAAGAAATTACCATGCGGACTTTATTCCGCATGATAATTTAGTTGGCGCGCAGTAGGCTTACTTTAGTTTTTGAAATTCGCCGGTGAAATTGGCATCGTACACAGCCCCATCTTCAGACGATAAAAGTACGTATAAGGTTTTTCCTTCTGCATCATTGGTGGCTGCAACTATGTAGTAGCCATCGCCATTTTTATGCAGCTTTACATTTTTAGCCGGAACTTGAGCCCAGCTGGCAGGCAGTTTTCCAAAGCCAAGACCAGCATCTTTTTCGGTTAATTGCGTTAGTGTTTTTTGGGCAACTACTAACGCTGCTGGTTCGGTGATGTAGGAGTGTTCATGATCATCATGTGCAACGGCCAATTGTGTTGTGCCTAATACACTTGCCAATAATAGTGCTGCTAATTTTTTCATTGCTGTTTTCCTCTGTGATTAAAAATAACGCTTAGTGTGAGTGATAATCTTCGCCGTCATGCGTGTGCATTTCAGGTGTATGTGTTTCGCTTGCATCTGGCTCCGCGCCGAGATTCAAAGGTTTTTTATAGCCTGAAAGTGGTGATTCCGACTTCGCCATATCTTCATGGATATGCGAGTGATCGTCAGCATTGAGTGGAAAGTCGTCCGGGTATTGCGAATGTTGGTACCCGTGTAATTGCATCAACAGTAACAAGCCACCCAGAAACATCAGCAATACGTTAGCGGCTGCACTGAATTTCTGGAAGGATTCGGTTTTACGCCATATGGTCAACAGTACAAACACGATACTCAGCGCAACAATTTGCCCAAGCTCAACGCCGAGGTTGAATGACAGGATTTTGAGCACTAGCCCTTCGTTGCCTAGTGGCAACTGTTGCAAACGGGTAGAAAGACCGAAGCCGTGAATTAGCCCAAAGATAAAGACCATCCAGATCAAACTGGGCGAGCGGGTTTGCAGGTATTTTTTAAAACCATCGAGGTTATCAAACGCCTTGTAACACACGGTAAGTGCGATCACGGCATCAATCAAATAATAATTGGCGGTGATTCCCGCGAGGGTCGCAAACACCAGAGTAATCGAATGACCAATAGTGAATGCCGTGATCAAAACAAGAATGTCTTTGAAACGGGTTAGAAAAAACATCACCCCGAACAAAAACAATAAATGATCGTAACCACTCAGCATGTGGGTAGCGCCCAACCGCAGGTATTCCACATAACCCGCATTTAAAATCCGTGCCTGATCCTCAGCGGACATACCGTGTGCCAATGCAAGACTACTGGCAAAGGTTAAACAAACTAGCAGTAAATATTTCACAATAAATTCCTTACATTTCAAAAAAGATTAGTTGGTCGGTTGCAGATTGCTGTTTGCATTATGGTTTGCATTATTGTTCGGTGACGATGACTCCCGATGCAGTAAACGATAAAGAGCTGGCAGTACGAGCAGCGTTAACAAGGTTGACGACAGTATCCCGCCGATCACCACGGTCGCTAATGGCCGCTGTACTTCCGAGCCTATACCGCTATTAAATGCCATGGGCACAAAACCCAAACCGGCAACTAATGCTGTCATCAGTACCGGGCGCAAGCGCGTGATGGCGCCCTGGATAATGGCATCATCCAAGCCATGGCCTTGCTGGCGCAGGTCGCGAATAAACGACACCATTACCAATCCATTTAATACCGCAATACCCGAGAGGGCAATAAACCCGACGGCGGCTGAAATCGAGAAAGGAATATCGCGCAGTAACAGTGCTAATAATCCTCCAGTCAATGCGAGTGGCACGCCGGAAAAAATAATCAGCGCATCTTTCCATGAACCTAATGCCATTACTAGCAGTGCGAGAATCAACACCAGTGTGACCGGTACGACTAACGACAAACGCTTTGATGCGGATTGTAATTGTTGATAGGTGCCACCGTATTCGATCCAGTAACCCGCAGGAAGTTCGACCTCTTCCTCGATAGTGTTACGCACCTGTTCGACAAACGAACCCAGATCCTGACCGCGCACGTTAGCGGTTACCACGATGCGACGTTTGCCATTTTCACGGTAGATTTGGTTGTAACCAATAGTCTGTTCAAAATCGACCAACTCACCCAGTGGCACATAATCCTGATTCGCCAAGGCGATTGGCAAATTGGCCATGCTGTCCATATCGCTGCGCAATTGCTCCGGCAAACGCACAACGATATTGCTGCGTCTATCGCCCTCGTAAAATTGCGCCGCGACTTGCCCACCAAAGGCGGTGGCAATGGTGTCTTGTAATTGTTCCAGGGTCACACCGTAACGCGCCATGATTTCCAGTCGCGGTTGGAGGCTGAGCATAGGAAGGCCGGTGGCTTGTTCGAGTGATACATCCGCCGCACCGGCAATACCGGTGATGGCATTTTCAATCGCCTCGCCAACTGCCAGTAATTGATCAAAATCATCACCAAACACTTTGATCGCCAATTCGGCGCGCACACCGGCGAGCAACTCGTTAAAGCGCATTTGGATGGGCTGCAAAAATTCGTAGCGGTTGCCGGGGATGGGGGTTACCAATGCTTCAAGTTCTGTCACAACTTGCGCCTTGCTTTTGTTTGGATCGGGCCATTCGCTGCGCGGTTTTAAAATAATAAAGTTGTCGGCCACACTCGGCGGCATAGGGTCAGTTGCCACCTCTGCCGTACCAATCTTGGCAAAGATGCGTTCAACTTCAGGCATGGTTTGAATTTTATCTTCAAGTACTTTTTGAAAGTCCAATGCTTGTGTGAGTGAGGTGCCGGGAATGCGCAGGGCATGCATGGCGATATCACCTTCATCCAGATTGGGAATAAATTCGCTGCCCAATCGACTCGATAAAAACCCGCATAGCACCACAAAAATCGCCGCAATACTCACTACACCGACACGCCATTTGATGGAATGTTGCAGCAGCGGTTGATAAAAAGAAGACGCGCGCTCCATAATTTTGTTGTGACTCTCTTTCATCGGCTTTTTAAACAGGATGGCGACCGCCGCAGGCACAAAGGTAATCGACAAAATCATTGCACTCACCAGCGCAATAATCACGGTAATGGCCATGGGGTGGAACATTTTTCCTTCGACGCCCGTGAGCGCAAAAATCGGCAAATACACAGCGGTGATAATAAAGACACCGAATAACGCCGGGCGAATCACTTCGCGTGTTGCGTCAAATACCAGTGCAAGCCGTTCGTTAAGTGTCAGTGTTTGTCTACGGCTCGCTTCACTCAATCGGCGCAAACAATTCTCCACAATAATCACCGCACCATCGACGATCAAACCAAAATCCAGCGCGCCTAGGCTCATCAGGTTTGCACTCACCTGGCTTTGCACCATGCCGGTAATGGTCATCAACATCGTAATAGGAATCACCGCAGCAGTAAGCAGCGCCGCGCGCATATTGCCCAACAAAACAAATAACACCACGATAACCAGCAACGCGCCTTCCAACAGGTTTTTCTGTACGGTATTGAGCGTTTTATTCACGAGGTTGGTGCGATCATACACGGCAGTAGCCGTGATACCTTCGGGCAGGCTGCGCTGGATTTCCGCTAACTTTTCACTGACATTCATCGCAACCGTGCGGCTGTTTTCGCCGATCAACATAAACACAGTGCTCATCACCACTTCGCGGCCATTTTGCGAGGCGGCGCCGGAGCGCAATTCCAAACCTTCTTCTACATTGGCCACATCTTTAATGCGGATAGGTACACCATCTTGTTGATAGAGAAGCGTATTTTCGATATCGGCGAGTGTTTGTGCCTGGCCGGGAACACGCAGCAACCACTGGGCGCCGCTGTGTTCGATAAAACCGGCACCGCGATTATTATTGCTGCGTTCCAGCGCCGCGATCACCTGTTCCTGATTCAGTTTTAACGCGAGCAATTTTTGTGGATCAAGCGCAACCAGAATTTCGCGCTTGTAACCGCCAATCGGGTTGACCTCAACCACGCCGGGTACACGTAGCAATTGCGGGCGGATAATCCAGTCGTGTACCGAGCGCAAATCCGTCGGTGTCACAACTGATCCATCGGCATTGGTCGCGCCTGGTTCAGCATCCACGGTGAACATAAAAATTTCACCCAAGCCAGTCGCTACAGGACCTAATTTTGGCGTGAGGCCTGCGGGCAATTCATCGGCAGCTGAAAGCAAACGTTCGGTGATTTGTTGGCGGGCAAAATAAATATCCGTGCCGTCGTTAAACACCAGCGTAATTTGCGACAAACCATAACGCGACAGTGAGCGGGTGTATTTCAATCCCTTCAAACCGCTCATGGAATTTTCCAGCGCAAAACTTACGCGCTGTTCCACTTCCAGTGGTGTGTAACCCGGCGCTTCGGTATTGATCACCACCTGCACATTGGTAATGTCGGGCACGGCATCAATCGGCAGGCGATTGAAATTCCAGAGGCCGAGCGCGCATACCGCGAGCACAAGGCTGAGAATCAGCGTGCGCCTTTGTAGCGAAAAATTGATAATGGATTCCAACATGATGTTTCCCGTATTAAGTAATGGGTCGAGTGATCGTGCTTTTAGTTATGCCAGCTTAGTGATCATGCGAAGCGCCGGACTTATCAATATCGGCTTTAATCACAAAACTGTTTTCAGTCACATAGGTTGTACCGGGTTCCAATCCGCCAAGAACCTCCACCCAGTCTCCGGCCTCGCGCCCTAACTCCAACATGCGTACTTCGTATTCATCGCCAATTTGTGCGTAGACCACGGTGAAATCGCGGAAGGCTTGCAAGCCACTGCGTTTGACGGCGAGCGGAACTTCATACTCATCAATTTGAATCTGCGCCTTCACCATTGCGCCCAGAGGCAAAGGCTGGTCGAAGGTGACGCGGGCGTTTACCGATTGATTGGTATTGGTTTCCAAAGCGATCTGTTCGATGCGGGATTCAAACGTAGCATCCCCAAACGTCAGCGTGACCGGCGCGCCGGTTTTAACCTTATCCAAGTGCTCGGGAAAGATGGCTAGTTCAACGAAAACGCGGCTGTTATCCAGAATTCTGGCCAATGTTTTACCGCCGGTTTGTTGTCCGGCTTTGGCGTGGAGCGTGGTGATCACGCCTTTGATCGGCGCTTTAACAGTGTAGGATTTCAAGCTCTCGTTACTTTCGACCGTAAACAGCGCTTGTCCCACCTCAACGACTTGCCCAGGAGCGACTTGAACATCGGTCACCACACCATCAAACCGCGCTTGTACATCGCGTTCCAAATTCGGGTGGGGGACGACCTTACCGTAGACGGCGATGGTTTCTTTGAGCAGCGCCGGGCCAGCAATTTCTGTGGCTATTTCCAGCGCTTCAGCAACGGCGGGTTCGATGCGGGTGCGACCTTCAAAACTCTCGTATTCCCAGCGGTGTTGGGTGCCTTTATAGGTCGCTTCGACCGTGACGATAAACGAGTGGGGTTCGTAAATAACCATATCACCGCGCAATGCATCTCCTTGCGGGGCAAAGTTAATCGTATCGATTTTGTTGCCCAAGCGGGTCAAGCGAACTTGCAGGCTGAACTCTGCGGGTGCAATCGGTTTGCCATCCACCAACGCCCAGGCGCGGTATTCGGGTGGCACACCGGTTTCAAAAATAGCGAGTTCGAGGGTAAAGTTTTTGTCGCGCAGCAAGCGACCATTGTGCTCGCCTTTTTCGACGGCGGGTTCGACGGCGGGCGCTTCAGCGGCATGGCCTGCATTTGCATTAGATCCGGAATCGCTACAAGCGCTAAGGCCACATGCCGCTAATGCCAGGAGCGCCAGGGCGCAGGCACGGTTTTTTATCATCGGGTTCATACAGAGCCTCATATCAGTTTGTAGTGGAATCAGTTGTTGATGTCGCCGCTGCCGGGGCAATCGCCACACCGGTCAAGCGCTCAAGTTCAATCGCCTTGAGGTGTGCAGCAAGGCTGGCCTCAGTCAGCGTATTTTGCGCATCCAGATAATCGCGCTGCACCGCTTGCCATTCGAGATAGCTATAGCGCCCCAAATCATAAGCGCGGCGGGTTTCGTTGAGAGCGGTAGCGAGGGCGGGCAGGATTTCGGTCTGATAGGCATTTACGATATGTAGGCTGTGCAACAACTCTTGATGAGTCCCGTACAAATTGGTGTCCAGCTGGATCTGCTCGGCTTCACGCTCGGCGCGGTTGAGCGCCATCAAGGCGCGGGCTTCGGCAATACGGCCCTGCTGACGATCAAATACGCCCAGCGGCACTGCAACACCGGCAACCAGCGCTTGGTCGTCAGTGGCGGCGAGGTGTTTTACCCCAGCGGATAATCGCCACTGCGGTTTGCTCTGGGCCTTGGCCAGCGCCAGTTGCGACTCCTCCCAGCGTTCGCTGGTGACGAAGTATTGCAGGCGTGGATTCTGATCGAGACGGCTTTTCAATTCGCTGTAGCTGGCAACCTTGGGCAGCTGGGTCAGTGTTCCTTCCACCGCCGTGAAGTCAACCTGGGTCGCACCCCACTGGGCGGCTAACTGACGCTTTGCCACCAGCAGTTCGTGTTCAATATCCTCATATTCTAGCAACCGGCGCGACAACTCCACCTTGGCCCGGGCGCTTTCAGCGGCGGGTGAGTTACCGGCATTTACGCGCTGATCAATCACTTTCACCACATTGCGGGCAAAATCGATTGCCTGTTCGGCTTGTTGCAAACGGGTTTGCAGGGCGAGTGCAAGCATGTACAAGCGCGCACTCTTGGCAGCGGCATCCAGACGTTGGATATCACGCTCCACCTCCAGCACCGAGGTGCGTGCCTGCGCCGCATTGACCCGCTCACGGCGCTGTTGTCCTTCCAGCACCCAACTGATCCCAAGCGTGGTTTCCGCACTATCCATACCGGTCAATTCACCACTGCCGAAGGCATCTTCAACCGCCAGGGTTAATTCGGGATTCGGTTTTAAACCCGCTTGCTGCACCCGGCCAGCCTGTGCCTCAAACTGGTGACCAAAAGCAACCAGGGTCGGATTTTGTTCCAGGGTTTTGTTAATTGCCTGTTGCAAGCCGAGCGTTTGGGTGGGTTTTGATTGTTTTGCAGCGCTTGATTGTTCCGCAGCGTTTGCAAAGGGGGCAATCAACAGCAGTAGCAGTAGGCCTTTTGGCGCAAAAAACCGATTGCGGATCGGTTTTAAGTGCGTGAGTAGAGGGAAAATCAACATAGTGATGGATTCCAGTGCCGGTAATTAAGGGTGGTAATGCAGAAGGGTTTCGATGCTGTGGTGCAGGCTATTGGCGTAATACATACCAACCGCCACCAGCGCAAAAGTACTCAGAAGAAAAGTGGGGATAGGAAAAGTGCGACCATGATCACTGCCCAATAATTGTTGAATGCGCGCTTCTATTGCGGTGGAGCAAAATCCGCAGGCAGAAAAATCCGGGGCTTGACGTTGATAGCGCAGCGCAAGGCGATTCACTTTGACCAGTGTGGCAGCAACGGTAGACGGATCGCAAAACTGACTGGCCACTTCCGCATCGGCCTGCTGTTCAATCAACAGCTCCAAGGTCGCGTAAAGTTCCTGGCGGGCTGAAGGGATAAATACCGAGATAAGCATCCCGAAAAACGACAAACGCAGCGGGTCGCGCGCACGCTGATGAGCCAATTCATGGCGATACACAATAGCCAGCTCGTCCGCAGTCAATGCACGGTCAAGCGCGCGGCTAATGAGGATTTTGGGGTTCAGCAACCCTAGGGTAAAGGCGTTGGGGATATCACTCTCTACCCGATAACAACCGGTCGCATCGACCTCTGAAAAGGCCAGCAGTGTTTGCAGCTGGTGATGCTGCCGGGATCTACGCCACAACATTGTCAGTAATTTCCAACCAGCAACCGTCGAGAGCAGCAAAACCCCGGCACCTTGCCAACTGAACCAATGGAAGTGACCCTGGAGGGAATGCAGGTGACCATGGTCAACACGCAGGAATTCATGGGTGAGCGCGGGTGTGAGTACCAGAGTGGCGGCGTAGAGCCCTGCGCCGTAGGGAAACAAGGCGATACACCAGAGAAATCGCTGCTTGGCAGTCACATTAAAACAGCTCAACCATGCCAGTAAGCGGGGCTGGATAAGCGCCATCAACAGGGCTGCGCCCAACACGCTCAGGCCAACTGCCAGCCATAGGTGAAGCAGTAGTCCGCCAGTTCCGGTGATCATGGCGCCTCATCCTTTTTTTGTTGCCGGGACACTTTGATCAGGGCTTCCAAGCGATCCAGATGCGCTTCATCAAGATCGGCAGACAGGCTGACAAACGCGGCCAGCACATGATTGTGGTCAGAGGAGAAATCCTGGGTAACGGTACGGATCAGCTCGCCCAAAAAGGCTTTCTTTTCGATAGCAGCGCGGTATTGGTAGGCGTGCCCCTGTTTCTCCCGCGCGAGAATCGCTTTTTTGTGCAGGCGATCCAGTGTGCTCTGGATGGTATTGAGGCTGCCGCCGCGCGTCTTTTTAAAATGATCGTGAACCTGTTTGGCATCGGCAGTGCCGTGCTCCCACAGGTAATTCAATACCAATTTTTCCAATTCGCCCAGTTGCACAGAAAACGCTCGCTTTAATGGCTTATCAATGTGGACAGAGCTTAAAGCCCTAAAAACCGATTCGCAATCGGTTTTTATGTTGCTATACACTCATTATCAAATAATGTAGATTTCACTACTCACTTGTAAATTACTCTACTCATTATGAAATGGATACTACTGATTTTATCCCTGCCTACCCAAAATGCGACAGTGCGGATGCGGGTGTGGCGAACCCTCAAATCCGCTGGTGCCGCCGTATTGCGTGACGGTGTTTACTTGCTTCCCCAGCGACAAGAACATCAGCAATTGTTTGATGGTTTGGCACAGGAAGTAGAGGCAAGTGAAGGCTCGGCTTATGTGCTCATCGTCGATACTGAAGACGCTAGCCAATTTAGCGGCCTGTTTGACCGTCGCGATGACTACGCCAACCTGTTACAGGAGCTGCCTCCGCTAAAAGAATTGGCAACCAGCTCACTGCAAGAGGCGACCAGACAGTTGCGCAAGCTGCGCAAAAATTTCACCGCCATCACCGCGACTGATTTTTTCCCCGGCGAAGCCCAGGCGCAAACCCAGCAGGCACTGCAACAACTTGAGCTTCAGCTCAATCGCCAGCTATCACCCAACGAACCCCATGAGCACACTGGTGAAATCCCTAGGTTGGACATCAGCCTCTATCGCGGGCGGTTATGGGCAACTCGCAAGCGCCCTTGGGTGGATCGCCTCGCCAGTGCTTGGTTGGTTCGCCGTTTTATCGACCCCGAAGCCCGTTTTATGTGGTTGCAAGCACCAGAGGATTGCCCCGCCGATGCACTGGGTTTTGATTTTGACGGCGCCAGTTTCACTCACCTCAATGGCAAGGTGACCTTTGAAGTCCTACTGGAAAGTTTTGGTCTCGACCACCCTGGTTTAGCGCGCATGGGCGCCTTGGTGCATTTTCTGGATGCAGGTGGAATCCAGCCCAGCGAAGCCAGTGGGCTGGAGCAAATCCTGTGGGGATTGCGCAACAGCATTCACGACGACGATCAACTCATCGCCACTGCCAATGGTGTCTTTGATGCGCTATTGGCCGCTTTTACCGATAAGGAAACAGCATGAACAACACTGAATTAACGTCCGATCAACCCGTTGATGCGCCTGCACCAGTCAGCTTTTGGGAAGCATTTCGTTTCTGGTTAAAACTCGGGTTTATCAGCTTTGGTGGCCCGGCAGGACAAATCGCCATCATGCATCAGGAACTGGTGGAGCGCAGACGCTGGATCAGCGAAAAACGTTTTTTGCATGCGCTCAATTACTGCATGGTGTTGCCCGGCCCGGAGGCGCAACAACTCGCCACTTATATCGGCTGGTTAATGCATCGCACCTGGGGCGGCATAGTCGCCGGTGTACTGTTTTTATTGCCATCACTGTTTATTTTGATTGCACTCTCCTGGGCGTATATCGCTTATGGTGATGTGAGTTGGGTAGCGGGTTTGTTCTACGGCATCAAACCGGCGGTGACTGCGATAGTCGTGCATGCTGCGCATCGCATTGGCTCACGCGCATTAAAAAATAATGTGATGTGGGCGATTGCCGCTGCCGCGTTTGTGGCGATATTTGCGCTCAATATTCCATTCCCTTACATAGTGATTGCAGCGGCGCTGATTGGTTATTTAGGCGGGCGCTTTTTGCCTGATTATTTCAACGGCGGTGGTGGCCACGGCAAAGCTGATAAATCTTTCGGCACTGCGTTAATCGATGATCACACACCAACGCCTGCACACGCTATTTTCCGCTGGTCGCGTTTCAGCATGATTTTGATTTCCGGCGTATTACTCTGGACGATTCCGCTAGCTGCACTCTGGAGTTATTTCGGTTGGGATCACACCCTCACCCAAATGGCCTGGTTCTTTACCAAAGCGGCGCTGCTCACTTTTGGTGGAGCTTATGCGGTATTACCCTACGTTTATCAGGGCGCGGTCGGCCACTATGCATGGCTCACACCCACGCAAATGATCGACGGTCTCGCGCTCGGCGAAACCACACCAGGGCCGCTGATTATGGTGGTGGCTTTTGTCGGTTTTGTGGGGGGATATGTGCAAGCCGTATTTGGCCCTGACATGGTATTTCTGGCGGGTGCAGTAGCCGCTACTATCGTTACCTGGTTTACCTTTTTACCATCGTTTATTTTTATCTTTGCAGGCGCGCCTTTTATTGAAACGACGCACAACGATTTGAAATTTACGGCACCACTGACTGCTATTACAGCGGCGGTAGTGGGTGTAATTTTAAATCTCGCCCTGTTTTTTGGTTACCACATTTTGTGGCCAACCGGTTTTGATGGGCAGTTTGAATGGATATCAGCGATGATCGCTATTGCAGCGGGCATTGCATTATTTCGTTACAAAATGAATGTGATGAAAGTGATTGGCATATCGGCGCTTGTTGGGCTGGCGGTTTCGTTAACGGGAATTAATTAAGTCATCTGTCAACCCTCTCGAACTGACTGCCACACTTAAGATGGGTAATCAGGCACATTTCCCAGCAGGAACAGATCATAGGGCGCAACCAAGGAAAGTGTTTCATGCATGCCACTGTTCCATTATAAAGGTAACGAGGCTATGCGAAGCATTTACTGCAAGGCGCGCCTCCCTCACAGTAATAGGTGGAGGCTCAATACCTCGGCCATGAGCTGAACCTATATGCGTTCGATAAGCACCAATACCATCGACGATAGATGCCAACCCCTGAAGAATTTTTTTCTGGTCATCTTCCAGTGTGGGATCGATGTTTAATCCCAAGTGGCCCTGAACGACTTTCCATAAAGGAGCAATTGATTGTTTGGCGGGCATGTCCAGCGTGAAGGTTTCAATGTAGGTTTTGCACAAAGCTTCAATGATGGAGCTTGCAGCAGTAATCGCGGCATGAGGATCACCATCCAATTGAGATACCGCGCGATTAAATTCAGCTTCAACAGATGCAAAATCACCCGCTTTAAAAAAATCCGCCAGCGACTTTGTGGCAAGGCTCGCTCCAGCCAATGTAATGAAGCCATTGAGTTGATAGCTTAATTGGTTTCTGGCAAGGCTTTCTAAAATTCGTTGCTGACCATCCGCAATTTGGGAATTGACGGGGGTTAAATCCATAAATTTCTGAATGGCTAATCCGAGAATAGCGAGTGGGTTTAGCGATTCATCTTCGTTGCAACGCTTAAACCATGCGCTGCACTTCGTTTCCATATTGCCTTGCGGTGGTTCACCTGGTGCGCCTGCACTCATGAGCAACACATTTAATTTGGAATGACTCTGATAATACTCACCAAGCACTGAAGACACAGCGCCAATGACGGAGTTAGGTATTGGATGCGCCATAAACTTATTCCCAGTTTTTTATACTATTCATCAATAGTTTTGAGTTGCGCTCTAAGGTGGGAGACATCCAATCCGAAGGCATCCAGTAAGATAATGGCTTTTTGAACAGCACGCATATACTCATTTTTTTCCGGCAATTTGCGCTTGCACGACAACCCATTAGCAAGCAACCACTCTTGTATTTCAACAAGTCCAGTTTCGGTAACACCATGTGAAAGTAAGGTTTCTGCGGTAATGTTAGAGACATACTGCGGCGTAAGTTCATCGGGTGAACGTAACTTCAACTGAAATACCAAATCATCCCGCAATACCCTACGGAGCGCATTTTTAGGCGAGGCAATTATCGCTAGTGCTGCGTCAATATATTTCTTTGGATTGGCCCGGATTTCTTCAAGATCCCAGCGTAATTTTATGTGCGGACAAAATCGGGATAATGCACCCCTCGCTTGGGCATAGCTAAGTCCATAGGGCTTCGCGGCTTCAGCGACTGACTGGCCTTTCGCTATCGCAATCAGAATATTTGCTTTAGTCATATCAGAAATCATATTTTCTCCATTGCGTAATTATTTTTGAATCGTTTTAACTGAATCATTGTTATAGGCGAGGCAGTAAGGATTTTTTTATAATCATGTAGCAATGCGGATCTTGCGTATTTATTGAGTTGCGTCAACTTCGGATTGGGGTTTTCAACGTTAATTATTTTAAATCGTTGATGCCACTGACTATGCACTTCAACAATGACAGTTCTATCTGTCGATGAAAATTGGTTGGCGGTAATATCAATATCAATCTCATCAAGCTTTACCCAAATATGCCGCTGGGATTTTTTATGTCGATTTTCGCCCGTGACTATTTTCAGGGATGATAAGCCAATTTTCTCAATCAGAAATTTTGCCAATAAATACGAGGAAAACTCGCAGCAATTAACTGGGAAAGAATCCAGTGAATCAAATTGGAACCCATCCACTTTTGCTTTCAGGATTGCTTTTCGAAACAGGACAACCGATGGTCGTAAATCCATGTCGCACAATAAAAGGAAGTTAATCAGGAGAGGTCAGTGTAAATCATTTGGCGTGGAGATGAATGCAGCTATTTTATTGCAATGCATCATTCTCGTCTTGAAGAGAGTTAATAAGGATCTCCAAACCCTCATGGGGATCAACACCCAGTACCTGGCAGTACCTTACAAACTCAAGCACTTCAATTTTCCGTCGATCCTGCTCCATCTTGCCCAGCACAGAATGATGTCGCCCCATCGCGAGCGAGGCCTCGCGGAGTGTCAAACCACTTGTCTCCCGCTGCTTTTTTAGCCAGAGACGTAGCTTTTCGTAGTGAGGTGAGTAAGGAGATGATTTCATTGTCTCGATGATAGAGACAGGATAGAATGGCGCGAAATTCGAGACATGAAGCGCCAATCTCTATCATGAAATCCCTCACCGTTAAGTCCGGGCTGGTCTCGGCATTATCAACGCTGGTAAACCGCGAGTTCACCGTACACGATCTCACAGAAGCTTATTTAAATGATCCGGCGTGTCTGCATAGCTCCAAAAAAGCCGCTCGCCAATTTGTTTATCGCAACATGCTTCGCCTTATCAATAATGGAGAATTGACTCGTGTCGTTGTTGAGAGCGGCTGGCCTTTGTACCGACTAACGACTCGGTTTAGGGGGTTAGGGGAAGTTCCCGTAATAGCTACCGCACCGCTAGTGACTCCTGAAAAAGCCTCAGTCACGAGAGATAACCCTCGCCAAAGCCTGCAAGAACGATTGAACCGGCACAAGCTGGAAATGCTATCCGCGATGGGTGAAACTGAAGAATATGATGCGATTTGCAGTGAAATACCCGAGTTAAGGGATGATGTGCAACCCCTTTACAACCAGTCCCGCGACAAATGCTCCAAGTTACTTGGACGAGTGAAAGCCCTGGAAAGTCTACTGGCAAGGGAAACAGGTTTAGCGCAATGAAGTTAAGGCGCTGGCAATCCAGATGTGTTGAACAGGCTCTGGTGAAGTTTCGGAATGAAGAAAATCACTTCCTGTGCCTTGCCACACCTGGTGCTGGCAAGACCGTCATGGCGGCGACCTTGGCCCAGACACTTCTTCAGTTAGGAATGATCGACCTGGTACTGTGTTTCTCACCCTCCATTATTGTGTCATCCGATTTTCAGCAAGCATTGGAAACCCATACCCATAGCCGGATGGATGGTCGTCTTGGGTCAAAGGGCCAGTCTTTGACCTATCAATCGATGTTGAGCTTGGGCGACGCTTTTTGGGCACTATTTCAAACCCATCGTGTTTTGGTAATTTTTGATGAGATCCATCACTGCGCCGGTGATAACCTTGAAAATGCCAACGCCTGGGGCCAAACCATCATCCAGTATATCCAGGGGCGCGCGGCTTACACCATTGCGTTAACCGGCACACCCTGGCGCTCCGACCGAATCCCCATCGCGTTATCCCGTTACTGCCAACACAACAAAATCCGCTGTGATTTTATTTATGGAATGGCGCAGGCTATCCAGGAAAATGTGTGTCGGGCACCCAGCATGACGTTGGTGGACAATGATCGCATAGTCGTAAAACGCGGTGATACAGCAGAGAAATATTCATCTTTCGCCGAGCTACTCAAGCGATCGGATTGCTCATACCAACAACTGATTGATAACGATGCACTAATTGTGTATTTACTAAAACAATCATCGAAAAAGTTAATGCAAATTCGCAAGCAGCACCAGAATGCGGGCGGCCTTATCGTCGCAGCATCGGTAGATCATGCTTATAAGATTGCGACACTACTGGAGCGTCACTTGGGGCAACGCGCCTGTGTCGCCACCTATTTGGATGAAGATGCCCACGGCACCATTAATTCCTTTAGAAACAGCGCTCAGCCTTGGATTATTTCTGTGGGGATGGTGAGTGAAGGCACTAACATTCCTCGACTGCGCGTGTGCTGTCACCTGACCCGCGTCAAAACAGAGTTGCATTTTCGTCAGGTGTTGGGGCGTGTTTTACGCATGGGCGATATTCCTGGTGAAAGTTATTTGTATTTACCGGCTGAACCCAATTTGGTGGAATACGCGAATCGTGTAGCGGAGGAAATACCGGAGTCTGCAACTATCCGACGTGAGACTATGCCGAATGGCGACGATGAAAAACCATTAGCAATCAAACTACAAGAACCACAACAATTTGAAGAAATTACAGAGATTATTTTTGAAAATATACCTGTAGGCGAGTCGCAAACTAGTGAGGACGATGTGCAACCCATCCACATTTCGATGCTGGCACAATCCTATGACACCACCATCAACGTTTTTGGTCGGTTTCGTCAGGAATTGCTGCAATTGCATCGGCTTTATGCTCGCGAATCCGGTAGCCCCCTATAACCCATATAGTGAATCAAAGGATTTTTAAAACCGATGATTAACGGGGTAGCTGTATTGCTTCGCGCGTTACTCCGGCGCACTATTTGGCATCGACAGAGCAAACAGTAAATCCATTATGGCAACCGTAGACCAGTACATTAATGCCGCCACGCGGGACAACACGCGAAAGAGCTACCAATCTGCAATTGAACATTTTGAAGTTCAGTGGGGTGGATTTTTACCCGCAACGGCAGATTCAATAGCCCGGTACCTGGCCTATTACGCCGATGCACTGACCATCAGTACATTAAAATTGCGCTTGGCGGCGATTGCCCAATGGCACCTAGACCAAGGCTTCCCCGATCCCACCAAAAGCCCGATAGTTAAAAAGGTGATGAAAGGCATCCAAGCTTTGCATCCGTCCCGCCCACAACAAGCCAAACCCCTGGCAATCAGCCAATTGGAATGCATTGATGGATGGCTCGCACACCAACTTGAAGACTCAGCGAACCGGGAGAAACAACTCAGAATTCTGCGTGATCGGGCGATACTTCTACTCGGATTTTGGCGGGGTTTTCGTAGTGATGAGCTAAGCCGGGTCTGTATTGAACACCTTGAGTTGCGCCCAACTGAAGGCATGGTGCTTTATCTGCCGCACACCAAAACGGAACACTCGGGGGCGACATTTAAAGCACCGGCGTTACAACGATTATGTCCAGTCGCAGCCTGCCAGTCGTGGCTTATAGCCTCTGGCCTGACGCAAGGGCCGTTGTTTCCGGCCATTAATCGGTGGGGTCAAATGGGCACGGACTCCATGCATCCAACAAGCTTCATTACGTTACTGCGGAACCTGATTAAGATGGCCGGAATTGCGAATGCCGATCAGTTCTCCAGTCATTCACTGCGCCGGGGATTCGCTACCTGGGCTACAGCTAATGGCTGGGATTTGAAAACCACCATGGAATATATTGGCTGGAAGGATGTCCGGTCTGCTATACGCTATATCGATACAGATCCGTTTGCCGCCACCTCACTCGCATTGCCGTCATAACACCCTCCCAAACCTCAGTTATCACCTGACTTAACTCCTTGCTTTTTCAATCTTCTTCCATGTGGTTTACACATGATCTTTTTCTGTTTTTGGAAAATAGTATGAATATTGGATAAATGCATGAAATTGGTTCGTGTATTGCTAATCATCCTTTGGTAGATTGTATGAGCCAACTTGATCATTGATTAGCTTGAAATGAAAAGAGCCAAATAAAAGCATTAAAAAATGCACAAATACGGTGCATTTATTGGATTGTGCACACGAAAATTTTGGGGATTGGAGGGAGAAGACGGGAGAAATGACAGTAAGAGCGACTTTCGATACTTACGAGACGATATTGAGTGCGTACGATTACTTTAATACAGCGCTGTTCGGTGGGCAACTGCCGGAAGTGATCATTACCTACCACCGTCAACGTAAAGTCATGGGCTACGCTTCAATCGGGCGCTGGGTAAATGCTCAACGCCAGTACGTGGATGAACTAGCAGTCAACCCTGAATACTTCGCTAAATATCCCCTCATCGAAATATGCCAAACCCTTTGCCACGAGATGGCCCATATCTGGCAGGCCCACTTTGGCAAACCCGGACGGCGTGGATATCACAATATCGAGTGGGCCAAGCAAATGACCCGCATTGGGTTGATGCCATCATCTAACGGGCTTCCTGGTGGCGAAAAGACCGGTGAATGGATGATGGATTATGTCATCTACGAAGGCGCGTTCCATCGGAGCTGCCAGGCATTGCTGGCCAAAGGCTTTATCTTACCTTGGGTGGATCGCTACCCAGTCTTCCGCCTGGAAGTACCCGTATTGGCCTATGACGACAAAGGGCGAGCTATCGAACTGGACAGCAAGCTCAATGCTAAAAACAACAGCAAAATACTGGCTGCAAAATCCTCACAAGCAATCGCTTCAGTGACAAGCGAAGCACTCATAACACACGATGAACAAGAAGAAACTTTCTGGCGTCAGCCTGCACAGCGGGAAGGGATCTTTGAACATGATATGAGCGACGAAGCCGAACAAAATTTATTACAAGAGATCTTGACCTCAAAACCTCGCGCCAAGTCAGGCCGGATAAAATATTGCTGCAAAAGCTGCCATATTCAGGTGTGGGGTAAACCTGGGCTCAATATTGACTGCGCGGACTGCAAGCAGCGTATGCAAGGAGAGATCTAGTCCACGTTAAATCCTGCTCAGAAAACGTACATTTAAAACTCCTGCTGTACCCATCAACGAAAGGAGTGTTCTATGTACGACAAATTCGACAACCAGTCATTTCACGATAATCCTCCCACCTTTAAAGCCTCTGATCGAAAGCGCTACTTTTACGTCGATGAAAAATTCGGGCATACCCTGTTGGCAAAAGTACGGGGAGATGAAAATAAAATTTTTCTAACCGTCGCCTACGGATATTTCCGCGCCACAGGACAGTTTTTCGACACTGCTATCCAAGCAGATATAGACTACGTTGCCACAAAATTTAAGTTCACGGGGTCGTTCGATTGGTCAGAGTACCGACCTAATACAAGAGATCGCCACCGGCAATCTATTCGCGAACTGTTGGGCTATTCGTTATTTGATATCGCTAAACTTGACGGACTGCAAACGCTTATCAGAAATTCTTCTCGCAGCCAAAAAAGCCCTGCACGTTGTTTTGAGGATGTGAATCGATGGTTATTCGGTCACAAAATCGAAACACCTAATTTTGCGACACTGACCAAAACCATTGATGATCTCTACAACAATCACCTCAATGATCAGATTAAAAAAGTAACGCATCTTCTTGGCCAGGACGACAAACATGCGCTCGATCAGTTACTAGAGAAACCGGAAGATGCCAATGACCAATGGCAACCACATCGAGTTACTCTGCTTAAGAAATTCAATCAGTCCATTCGCGCTATGAAGGTCAAGGAGAATATTGAGTCCTTCGACCTTTTACAACCACTCTACAACTTCACAAAGCCTGTCATTGAGCAACTTGATTTCACCCAGGATGGGCTTAAACGTTTTGCATCTAAGGTGCAGAAAAAGCAAATTTTTCAGGTGAAAAGGTTAAAAGATCCACAGCGACATTTATTGCTGTCAGCGTTTATTGTTCATCAATTTCGGCAACTGGAAGACACTCTCTCCGAAACCTTCCTGGCAGCCACCACATCCGTTCGGAATGAAGCAGACCGCAAAGCTAAGGAAGAGTATTTTTTGCAGCGCAATACCCAGACAGAACACACCCAAGTGCTAGTCAAGGATACCCAAAACTTGGTGAAGGTTGTTGCTGATCTGCGCGAGACTCTGGAAAATCCAATGCTTGATGACAGCGAAAAGGTAACGCAAAGCAAAAAAATTATTGGCGCTGAATCGCTTTCAGAAGGTGAAATTACCATTCATGTCGGGGATGTTCAGGAGCATCTTAATAAGGTCAGCGGCCACGCATTGACCATGAAATATTATGAAGAAGCATCGTTAAAGCTACAACGAAAATGTAATGACATTTTACTGCGGTTGGAATTTGGTTGTGATACCAGAGGTGAAGTGCTCTATAAAGCCATACAGCGATTTAAACAAACCAAAGGACAAATTGACAATAAATTTCCTATCGATTTTATGACCAAATCTGAACAGGAGTTTGTCAAAAACGACAATGTCATTAATAAACCTCTGTACAAGGTTCTGTTGTTTATGTACATCGCAGACGCCCTCCGACGAGACTCGCTGTCGGTGGTTGACTCTTATCGCTACAGAAAACTGGACAAGTACCTTATCTCTCCAGAGCGTTGGGCGGCAGATCGCGCGTATTTGCTAAGCCAAGCCAACATGCAGGATTTTAGTGATGCGCAAAAGCTGCTTGACGATCTTGAACTACAGCTTGATGCCCAATACAAGGAAACCAATGAGCATTTAAAGGAAAATAAAAACGAGTATGTAGAAGCAGATGGAATGGGAGGCTATCGACTCACATCGGAACGTAACACCAGTGCTGCAACTTTTGCACTGGACGAGAAGCTGGATATAGAGCTGCTACCTGAGGATGTGCAGATATCTATTGTCGAAGCCATGCATACAGTCAATCAAGCAACAAAGTTTCTTGATGAGTTTGAGCATATTGATCATCGATATTTAAAAGATCGACCAGAGGATCGAAATTTTTATGCCTGTATTATCGGGCTTGGCGCTCATATTGGCACAAAAAAACTTGCCAAACATTCACGTTCAATAAAAAACTCAACGCTTGAATCAACATCCACCGCCTATTTCAGTCTGGATAATGCACGGCGAGCCAGTGACGCCATCATCCGTTTTGTCAACAAACTACCGCTATCACAATTGTACCGATCAGAATATGGACTACAGACCTCCAGTGATGGTCAAAAATGGACCGTCAGCAAAGACTCCTTCAATGCAAATCACTCATTCAAATATGGTGGCAAGGACTTGGTTTTATCTGAATACGGATATACGGATGCTCGCGGCCTTTTTCCGCACTCGATGGTAATCAGCGGTGCCGAGCGAGAGGCGCACTATATGGTTGATGGGATATTGCGGAATGAAACAGTAAAGTCAGACATGCACTCAACGGATACGCATGGTTATACTGAAGCGGTATTTGGGATGACATATTTGCTTAAAATCTCGTTTGCGCCGAGGATTAAAAATGTACATAAGCAGCATCTTTATTCCGGTAAATATCCATCCGTTTACAAGCAAAAGGAATACCTGATTCTTCCAGAAAAACGGATTAATCGTAAACTTCTCGAGAAGCACTGGGAGGATATTCTTCGCCTTGTAGCGTCAATCAAGCTGGGTGAAGTTTCAGCATCACAAATCTTTAAGCGGCTAAATTCGTATTCAGCGGATGAAAACTCGCTTTATTGTGCGCTAAAAGAATTCGGAAGAATCCCCAAATCACTGTACATATTGCGGTATGTCGATGATGTCGATCTCCGGGCCGCAGTCCATAAACAATTAAACAAAGGGGAATCAGGTAATCGCCTCAATAAGGCGCTCGCCATAGGTCGCCTGGAGTACAGCCAAACACTGAAAGATGATCAGGAACTGGCAGAGTGCTGCAAGCGCATTTTGAAAAATGTTGTTGTCTGCTGGAATTTTATGTACGTCTCGCAGTTACTTATGCGTTCCAAGACGGACGCTGAACGCACTGCAATTTTAAAGAAAGTCAAAACCTCATCATTGTTGGCGTGGGAGCATTTTATCTTCCACGGTGAGTTTGACTTCTCTGATGCAAAGCTACAGGACTCCCAAAAATTTGATTTCAAAGGGATGGAAAATCCGGGGTTGATAAAAGGAATTGATGAGGAGTAATACCGATAATTAAGGTGAAAAGCCTGTTTTCCCAAAATTTGGCGCTTATATTGGCCAAATTTTGGGAATTAAAAGCATCAATAACCGCCTGTTTTATAAGGGAAAATCAGATTATCAATGGATTGAAATGCACTTTTGTTTAAAGTTAACCAAAGCTGGAAGTAGAGAGCATCCATAACACCAGCTGGGACAATATTTCATCAGGCATCAGCGGCGTTGCAGTTGGTTTTTTTGCGCAAGGGCAGGGCATGTACAAATGGCCGTGTGTTGTGATCAA
>CABFVI010000014.1_pt1 | contig 43512 bp, 43 predicted proteins | sample 7065511 | NCBI WGS metagenome assembly CABFVI01 (sample SAMEA5704812, study PRJEB33009) | decomposition metagenome | isolation source: culture collections or soil
TGTAACAAGGCGTGCCAGGCTCGCCCACTTCGTGGGCTGGACGTATTGTAAGTTGCGCATTTTGCGAATCGCTGCGCGAAGTTTATCGCAATGCGCAACTTACAATACGCCCCTGCACTTAGCGTTAGGCAAAATATGTTTCGACCAGCATCTGAACAGGTAGACGTGTTATTTAACGGCAACATTTATGAATGGGCTGTTAGTATTGGTGCCATACAAAAAGGCGAAGCACTTAATTATTTAAAGGTATTTAATATAACCCAGCAAGATGTATTGTCTTTTCTGAAAGACCATCCCATTCCTGGTCTTGATTGCAGTATTGAAAAATATCAGGGCATATATGATGGGCCTAAATGGTCTTACGAAAATGGTAAGTATATTATCGGATGGAGAGAGCGTGGAGTTTTCGAGGCCGAGTACATTGTTGAAAATAAGTTAGAATTTAAAGAGCTGTGGGTTAAGTATTTAGTACAAAGTCTTGGATTTCCTGCCTAACAAAGTGGTCAAATACCGTTCCGCTTCGCTCCACTGGACAGAATTTAAGTCGCAGCTTTGTGGTTTTGCTGCGCAAAAGTATTCCACAAAACCGCAACTTAAATTCTGCCGTTTACCACGGCGTTAGCTTAATAGGAATAAATATGCGCACTTGGGTTTGTATTGTAATAGCTCTTTTTTCTCCATTAGCTATATCTTGTCAGTGTGGAGACCAAGATATAGCTGAATCAGTCCGTGCCGCAGACTTCATATACATTGGAACCATCATTGAGTCGAAGTTAAATGATGATGGTTCAATATCCAACACCGTTCTGGCTGAAGAAAGATTGAAGGGAACCCCCACTTCTTTCGGCTTTACGAATGCAACATTGAAAACAAGCTTATGTGCGCAGCCTTCATCTGTAGGTGAGAGGTATATTATTTTTGCAAAGCGTAATGTCCTTGCACATATGTCGGCATGTTCGTCCACACAAGCTATGTATTTTTATGGCGAAGAAGGTTATAAAAAAATAATAGAAGCAGTGCTAAAAGAAGCAAAACAAAAAAGCTAACAAGCGACTGTGGTAAAAAATCGATTGATTTGGCATCAAAGTTTACCTTCACAGGTATTGAACATCCCCCCACAAAGATCCGCAATGGCCGAATGAAGTAGTTGTGCACAAAACGGAACTTCGCTAACTATAAAATGGCGAGTGGTTACTCAGTAAATATTTTCCTCAAATTTCCGCGCACTCGGAAATTTTCTGTTTTTGGCCAATGTTGATAATAAAAAATCCCGGATGTTAACCGGGAAAACTCTCAAGGGAGGAGAGCACTGTGCATCCATAGATTGGTTTATCGAAGTTAACGTTGTTCAAATGCTCCTAAATCTGGTGCAGATCCCTTATAGGGGATGCCAACGTTAGCGCCTTTATCAATCAATGATTCTTTCATCTGTGGGAATAGCGATTCTAATAACGGATAGTGAGCTGTGTCTTGTTGATATTTGGTGTCTCTCCCCCAGTTTTCCCTAAATTCCTCTATGATGGCTTTATGTTGATTTGCACTTAAAACTGACCCACCGGGAACATGCACTTTCGGAATTTGCCCATGAATCCATCGTCGTTGCAGCAGATTGGCCGGCACGTCATGCCAGGCCTGCCCTTGGCCACATGCGATATCGGCTTCCTGTTCGGCACCCGCCACGGGGTGGAGGAGTTTTGCGACGAAGCCTACGGTCTGTGGTGTCGTGGCATGTTCGCCAAGCTGCTCATTTCCGGTGGCGCCACCGCGGGCCAGGCCGAGACCGAGGCCGACATCATCGGCGCCCGGCTGCGCCAGCTCGGCATGCCGGCCTCTGCCATGATCTTGGAGCACGCCGCGACCAATACCGGAGAAAACGTCATCCTCGGGCTGGCGAAATTGCGCGAATCGGTCAGCCCGTCGTCCATCGGCAGTGTCCTGGCGATCGGTAAGATTTGCTCGACCCGGCGCTACGCGATGACGCTCGAAAAACATTGGCCCGGGCTGCGCCTGTCCTGCTGGGGCGTCAATTACTTCGGGGTCTCTACGGACAACTGGTTCACCCATGACGAGTTTCGCCGGCGGGTGATCGATGAATTCATCAAAATTCCGCACTACCTGGAGCGCGGTTTTCTGTGCGACCTGCCCGGATTTCCGCCTTATCCGGCTCTGGCCGATTGCCAGGCACTGCTGAATGCGGCCGAACGGGAAATGCGCCAGCACCATCCGCTCGCGGCTTTGCCCGCCGCAGCCGGCCACGACCTTGCCTGACCAGCGGCCGGCGCCATCACGATGCCCCTAAACGTATCTTTTCAAAGACCATTTCCGGTGCACCATCTGTAGCTTGCATACATATCTATCCTAAGTCCGCAATTGGCCGATTGATGAACAACACTAACTCAAAAATTCCGAAGGAAAGTAATGGTTTCTGATAAAGAAAAAAATCTAGGTAGAGTTGCGCTTGTCACAGGCTCGACTTCGGGAATTGGCAAAGCTATTGCACAACAGCTTGCGAGCGATGGGTTTACTGTTGTTCTTCACTCAAAGACATCTGTGCTTGAAGGCCAGACTTTAGCTGCATCAATTCCTAATTCTGTATACATCCAAGCAGACCTATCCGATCAAACTCAAACAAAACGTTTGATCTCAGATATTTTGTCTCGCTATGACCGATTGGATGTGTTGGTTAACAACGCAGGAATCAATGTCATGATTCCTCATGGCTCGCTTAAAAACGCAACGCCTGAAATCTGGCGAAATCTCTATGAAGTAAATGTTGTCGCCCCGTGGGTTTTAATCTCAGAGGCGGAACAAGCGCTGAGAAACGCGTCAACACAAGAGTGCCCCAGTTGTGTTGTTAATATCAGTTCACATGCCGGTGTCAGACCGAAAGGCGCATCAATTCCTTATGCTGCGAGCAAATCCGCGCTTAATCATATGACAAAGCTTTTGGCGTTAACCTTGGCTCCTGACATTCGAGTCAATGCGATTGCTCCAGGCCTTGTGGATACGCCTATGACTCAAAGTTGGATCGAAGCACATGAACTTTGGAAAACAAAATCTCCAATGAAGCGCGGGGCAAAGCCGAGTGAAATCGCACATACTGCCTCCATGCTTGTTTCTAGCAGCTATCTAACTGGTGAAGTGATTCTCTCTGATGGTGGGTTAAATCTCACATGAATGTACAACTGAAGCAGTCCAATATAGATATTCGAAGCTATAAGTGTTTGCCGTAGCTAAGGACATTTAGTTTCACCTAAGAATGTGTCGAAGATCTGCTATTGGCCGAAGGTGATAGTTGAACTCAGACGTTTAATGTTTTTGGCAGTAATAAGACTTGGGGTGACCGTTAATGTATTCGGCGTATAAAGTATCGGTAAGTAACGTCGCTTTTCTTCTTCGGGTTGGAGGTGTCTTCGATAGATATGACTTATAGGACGGGGCGAGAAGAATTTTGACTACTCGATTCGAGATAAGCGGTAATGCGCGCGAGTTTTTGGAAAAATTGAGATAAAAATACTGTGAATCCGTCAGTTAAATAGGAAGTTTTTGAGAGGGCTAGTATAGGAGTATCGGAGGTTTTTGCTTTACGAAAAGTATAAAAATCAATAACGTAGATTACCTAACCAACAATTTGAAGCATAAAATGTCAGCTTCAAATTGTTAGCATAAAGTGTCATTTTCGGACATTTTATGGGTAACCCGACATTTTGAGCGCGGTATCTATTTGATTGGTGCCCAGAAGAGGACTTGAACCTCCACGACTTGCGTCACCAACACCTGAAGCTGGCGTGTCTACCAATTTCACCATCTGGGCATGCTCAGCCTTGGCTGAGGTCGCGCACTATAAATATCCGACTTTCGATTGTCAACGAGGCTTGCGATTTTATTTGTAGGTTTGTCATGTTTACTGACCTATAATTCAGCTCAAAGCGCCAGGAACGTTTAAAAACCGCCATTTTTGATCATAGGATGCCCAATTGACTAAACGTAAAGCCCCGCCCCGCGATGCTTTCGCCGCGCGCGAAGCCGAAAAGTACGAAAACCCCATTCCCAGCCGAGAGTATATTCTCGATCTCCTCGACAGCGCTGACCAGCCTGTGACCCATGAGCAAATGTGTGTGATGCTGAAGCTGACTGGCGATGACCAGATCGAAGCCCTGCGTCGCCGTTTGATTGCCATGGCGCGCGATGGCCAGTTGATCAGCAACCGCCGCGATGCCTATGTGCGCCTCGACAAAATCGATGTGGTGCGTGGCCGCGTGCAGGGGCATCGCGATGGTTACGGGTTTGTTATTCGCGCCGATGGGGGCGAGGACATCTACCTCCATAATCGCCAGATGCGCAAAGTGTTTGATGGCGACGAGGTGCTGGTGCGGCTGTCAGGCGAGCAGTATCGCGGTAAAGAGGAGGGCGCGATTGTCGATGTGCTGATCCGCAATACCACGCAATTGGCAGGGCGTTTTTTTAATGAGGAAGGTGTGCAGTTTGTGCGCCCGGAAAATCCACGCATTACCCATGACATCATGATTCCTTTTGGCTCCTATGGCGGCGCCAAACACGGGCAGATCGTGGTGACAGAAATAACCTCCCAACCGGATAAAAATCGCTTGCCGACCGGCCGTGTCATCCAGGTGCTGGGCGACCATATGGCACCGGGCATGGAAATCGAACTGGCGATTCAAGCGCATGGGATTCCGAGCGTATGGCCGGTGGATGTTCTGGCAGAGGCCGCGCGTTTATCCCATGAGGTAGAAGAGAAAGATAAGCTGCATCGCGTCGATGTGCGTCATTTGCCGTTTGTTACGATTGATGGTGAAGATGCGCGCGATTTCGATGATGCCGTTTTGTGTGAGCGTCGTCGCGGCGGGTGGCGTTTATACGTGGCGATTGCCGATGTATCGCACTATGTGCCGGTAGAAAGTGCGTTGGATGTTGAAGCGCGTGCACGTGGCAATTCGGTGTATTTCCCCGACTATGTTGTGCCTATGCTGCCAGAAGCAATTTCAAACGGCTTGTGTTCATTGAATCCCCATGTCGATCGCTTATGCATGGTTTGTGAAATGAATATCAGCGACTCAGGGCGTATTACCGGCTATCAATTTTATGAAGGTGTGATGCATTCACACGCGCGTCTGACTTACACCAAAGTGGGGGACATTCTCACCGGTGAAGGCGATGCACGAGAAGCGTTGCGCAAAGAGTACAACGCTGTGGTGCCGCAATTGGAACTGCTGCATAAGTTGTATCAATGTTTACGTGTGGCGCGCGATGAGCGCGGTGCTATCGATTTTGAAACCACTGAAACACGCATCCAATTTAATGAAGAGCGCAAAATTGAACGCATTGTTCCAATCAAGCGTAATGATGCGCACAAATTAATTGAAGAGTGCATGTTGTGCGCAAACGTCTGTGCCGCCAAGTTTATCGAAAAGCATAATTTGCTCGGTTTATTCCGCGTGCACGAAGGCCCGACGGAAACCAAGTTAGCGAATTTGCGCGCGTACTTATCTGAATTAGGGTTGGGCTTGGCGGGTGGCGATAAACCAACGCCGGGCGATTACCAACAATTGTTGCAAATGATCCAGGGTCGCAGCGATGGTCATTTAATCCAGACAGTGATGCTGCGCAGCTTGCGCCAGGCGATGTATCAAGTGGAAAACCACGGCCATTTTGGCTTGGGTTATGAGGCTTATACCCATTTCACCTCGCCGATTCGCCGCTATCCGGATTTGCTGGTGCATCGTGCGATTCGCTCAGTCGTCCGCGGAACTGAACCAAGCACTCACGTGCGTCGCGTTGAGACTGCGAAGGCGATTCCGAAGAAATTTATTTATCCATACAGCGCGAGCGATATGGTGGTATTTGGCGAACAGTGTTCGCGTACCGAGCGCCGTGCCGATGAAGCGACACGCGATGTAGTGAGCTGGCTCAAATGCGAATATCTGCGCGACCAAGTGGGCGCTGTTTACGATGGCCATGTCAGCGCTGTGACCAGCTTTGGTTTATTTGTCGAGCTCAATGATTTATACATTGAAGGGCTTATTCATATCACCTCGCTGCCGCACGATTATTATCGCTTTGAACCGGCACAGCAGCGTTTGGTTGGTGAACGCACGCGCAAAGTATTTGGTTTGGGCGATGAGTTGGTTGTACGTGTGGTGCGTGTTGATCTGGATAATCGCAAAATCGATTTTGAATTGGAATCCGCCAATGCGGTGCGTCGCCCTAAATCGGCAGTCAAACCCAAAGTAGAGAAGCGTGGCAAAAAGGCGGGAGGTGCTAAAGCTTCTGGAGGCAAATCCGCTGATACTCAAAAGTCGACAGCTAAAAAGCTTGCAGGCGCAAAAACTGGCACTAAGGTGAAGACGACAAAAACCAAAACAGCGAATACATCAAAAGCGAAATCGGTAAAGGCGGCGTCAGCCACAAATGCGGGTGCAAAAAAATCAGCGCCCGCTAAAGCGCCAGTAACGCCTCAAGTATCTGTAGAGAAATCCAAGCAGCCTGCGAAGCAAACAGCAGTAGCGAAAAAGCAATCAGGAGCAAAAGCAGCGCCTGTCGTAAAAGAAGCTTCCGCAGTTCAAAAGGGAACTGCCGCGAAGAAAACATCTACAGCGAAAAGCGCGCCGGTAACGAAAAAAGTATCTGTACCAAAATCGACAAATACCAAAACCAAAGGTGAGGTTGATCATGGCCGTAAAACTGCGAAAACTGCAAGCAAGGCATCATCAGCAGCAGTTCAACCGTCTGCGTCGAAGCCAACAAAAAGCAAGGCTGTCGCTGGGGTTGCGAAGACTTCTGCTAAAAAGCCGGTGGCTAAGGTTAAGACAACGGAGTGATTGCTGGCTGTGCAGTGAACATTTTGAACGCGATGAAAGTTTAAACCGCGAGATTTATATTGTGAAAGATCGCATCTTGCGCGAGCGGGAGACGCGGATCTCTGAGCGTTAAACTGAAGTGAGCGTTAAGCTTGCGTAAGTGTTAATACTAAAATTCAGGTAAGTGTTTTGAAACGTGAACATATTTTTGGCCTGCACTCAGTGCAGGCGTTGTTAAAAAGTGCGCCGCAACGTGTCATTGAAATTTTTATGGTGCAGGGGCGTAATGATCAACGCTTGCAGAAAATTATCAGTGCTGCACAAAGCAATGGTATTCACTGCCAGGTTGTAAACCGCAATAAGCTGGATGAGTTGGTCGGCGATGAAAATCACCAAGGTGTGGTAGCGATATGCACTCCGGGTGAAACTTTTGATGAAGCCTATCTATTCAAGCTGATTGAAAACCTGAATGAACCGGCATTTTTATTAATCCTTGATGGCGTTACCGACCCGCACAATCTCGGTGCCTGTATGCGTTCGGCAGAAGCGGCGGGTGTGCATGCGGTGATTGCACCCAAAGATAAGTCCGTCGGCATTACCCCCATTGTGCGCAAAGTTGCATGCGGTGCAGCGGAGGTGCTGCCATTTATTCCGGTTACCAATTTGGCGCGCACGTTGAAGAACTTGCAAGAAAAAGGCGTTTGGCTTTTTGGTGCAGCGGGCGCTGCAGAGCAATCGGTGTACGAAGTTAATCTGACTGGACCTATTGGTATTTTGATGGGAGCGGAAGGGGATGGCTTGCGCCGTCTAACGCAGGATACCTGCGACCATCTTATGAAAATCCCTATGGCAGGCACGGTCAGTAGCTTGAACGTCTCGGTGGCGACCGGCGTATGTTTGTTTGAAGCGGTGCGTCAGCGTACAAGCAAATAATACCTGCCTTTTATTTTAGATATCTGTAGTAAAAAAACGGAATCACCTGCCCGGTGATTCCGTTTTTTATTGGATGCTATTTCAATAGGTCGATGCTTATTGTTCGCGCTTTATCGAGTGTGAATTTTGCATCGGAAAAACTGGGTGGTGCTACCTCTTTGGAGTTGTTGCTTGAGCCGCTTGACCCATAGGGTTCGTTGGGAAGCATGCCGTGAAAATCCATTTGCCCATTATTGTTTACATCCTGATAAATCCTGACGGCATATTCACCTGCTGGCAAGTCGCCCATATTTATGTCAAGCCGATTTTTATCAACTATCACTTTTTCGCGCTTCACAAAATTGCTGTTCGTTTTGAACCCGAGTTCGTCTTGATAGACTGAAATGTACAGGCTGCCAGTTACGGTTTGTATGTTATTGACATCGACCCTTAGCTCTGCTGCTGAGGCAATAGGGCCAAAAGATGTGAGAGTAATTAACGAGGCTGCAGCGAAGGAGAATAATTTTTTCATGATGGTTCCTTATTCAATTTTTTCGATTAAAAATGAAGGTGTTTGATTGGTCAGGAATTGGTGGGCTTACTGAGAAACCACTGGTTGTTGAACTAGAGCACGCGTCTGTTTGCGACGCGTGATTAACAGGTTAATCAGACCGGAAATTAGTCCCAGTGGAGCAGCAACATAAGCAAATACAAAAAATGCAAATTTCGTAGCGGCAAAACCCGAATAAAGATAAGCAAGACCGTCTGCAAAGTTGCTTGGGTTTGCAAGCATGATATAAGACACCGCATTTTCCAACTGGTCGCTGATGGGGGCGATGGCTGAAATCAGTGCGCATACCACCATTATTTTTCGGCCTTTACTGTCTGCTGCAAACAATCGTGAAATCAACACCAGGACAAGGCAGTGCAACAGCAACACCGATAGAATGAAAAGCGAGTCGATATGTTGTGTTTGCAGATACAGGTCGAAGGTTCCCAGTTCTTGCAGCTTGGCATACCAGATTTTTAATTGATCCGGATTGAATGACAATTGTGCCACGTAATAGGGTACGGGAAATTGGGAGGCAATATAGCTGGCAGTTAAGGTGGATGAAGCCCAAAGATTAAATGCGTAAGCCAAAGGAGTGAGCAAGCAGAGCATTGAGATGCTGGGAGCGTGCAAAAAATAACGATAAAGATTTTTCATGATAGCGATCCTTTTTTAATGAGTTAATTTTGTGAGTCAAAGTCCGGGTAACAACTCGATGGGCTCATTTTCAGTGACACAAGGAACCGCAACAATATCGATACAGGTATAGGAGCTATGCAAAATTGGATAACGCAAATCGATTGAATTTTGATTGGAGCCTGATCCAAGCGTTTTTAGCGGTGGTGGAACATGGCGCTGTAGCGCGTGCCGCTGAGGCTACAGGTGCAACCCAGCCCACGTTGAGCCGGCAAATAGCAGCGTTGGAAGCGGAAATCGGCGCAGCCTTGTTTACCCGTGGTGCGCGTGGCAGTGTGCTGACTGCAGCGGGGGAGGCGCTGGTGGAGCCTGCCAGGCAAATGCAACAGGCGGCGCACGCGTTGACATTGGCGGCCTCGGGTCAGAGCCAATCGTTAAAAGGCACGGTGCGGATTACTGCAAGTGAATTGACCAGCGTGTTTTTGTTGCCGCCAATATTGGCGGAGTTGCGCTGGAAGTATCCGGATATTCAACTGGAAATCGTGGCGAATAACGCGCTGGATAATTTGCTCGAGCGCGAGGCCGACATCGCCATTCGTATGAGCAAGCCGGCGCAAGATACTTTAGTCGCCCGCCACTTGGGGGCATTGAAGGTCGGCGGTTTTGCGAGCAAGGCTTATCTGGAGCAAAAAAATATCCCATTTTCACCCGCGACCATGGGTGAGTTTGACTGGATTGGTTACGATAAAAACCCCGCCATTGTTAATAGCTGCCGTGCACTAGGAATAGAGTTGACGCGCGAATCTTTTGCGGTGCGCAGCGATGATCAAATGGTGTGTTGGCAGGCAATGCTGAGTGGTATGGGAATTGGTTTTGGGTTTGTCATGCTGGCGGCGCAATATCCGCAGTTGGTGCGAGTGCTGCCGGAAAACTGGATCAAGGACACCGAGGTTTGGTTAACCGCTCCGCTGGAGTTGCGCAGCAATCCACGCATTCGCGCCGTTTATGATCATCTGGCGCAGGCGCTTATCGAATTAATAAATATCCAAAAGACATGCTAAACCGCGATCTATTTAGTGGTGACTAGCGCCATTATTTCCCGATCATCTATCCCACTGTTTTTCCTCTGAGTTGTGCGAAGTTTTCATCTAATGAAAAGAAAATTTCGCACAGCTGTCATCATTTCATCACTTTGCTGATTGCCATTGCCACATTCGGGTGATATATATGGCAACGTTGTCATGTGCTGTTTTAGTGTATCAATAATAAATCCGGCTGGGACGAGCCTGATGTTAGTTGCCAGAAGGAGCTAGCGATCAGTTAGCAGGACGGGTGTGTTGCCCAAAGTACGGCGCGCTATTTCGGTATTGTCTTTTGACTTTGCTGTTCATGAAAAAGGCGATAAAAAAACAGCTGAGTACTGATCCACGGGACGCCCCAAAAAAATCTCGAAACGAATTTGAAACAACTCAAAGAGCCTAAAGAAATTGTTAATTTTCTTTACGGCATCCTTTTGTCTAAAAAATACAAAGAGAGAAATGGATCTATGAAAAATTCAATTATTGCACTTGCCGCGATTTGCGTGAGCGGCTTATCAACCAGTGCGCTCGCGGTAAATTGTTCGGGCGTTCCCGCATGGAATAGTGCTACTGCTTATAGCAGTGGCACCAAGGTTCAAGAGGCAGGAAAAGCCTATAACGCCAACTGGTGGTCGCAGGGGCACAGCCCGGCCAGCTACTCTGGTCAGTGGCAAGAATGGACACTACTCGGCGCGTGTGATGGCGTCACATCGTCTTCGAGTGTTGCATCCAGCTCGGTAGCACCGTCCTCGTCCAGTGTTGCATCCAGCTCAACATCTTCCAGTTCAGTAGCCACCAGTTCTTCCGTTTCCGCCGGCAATTGCACCTCGCCACAATATAGTGCTGGCACTGCTTATGCGGCTGGTCAATTGGTGAAAAATGCGGGCAGTGAATATCGCTGCACTATTGCCGGTTGGTGTAGCTCCACTGCCGATTGGGCTTACGCACCAGGCACGGGTGCTCATTGGCAGCAAGCCTGGGCGCTGGTGAGATCCTGCGGTGCTGCGTCAAGCAGCGTACCTAGCAGTGTTGCATCCAGTTCAAGTTCTTCCGTTGTGTCTTCAAGCAAATCCTCATCCAGTTCCTCATCATCCAGTTCAAATGGCGGTCGCGTACCTGGCGATGCAGCTGCACTGCCAAAACATGCGCTGGTGGGCTACTGGCATAACTTTGATAATGGCAGCGGCCTGATTCGCTTGGCCGATGTAGATCCCGCCTGGGATGTGATTGTGATCGCCTTCGTGGATGACGCCGGCAATGGCGCTGTGGATTTCCGTTTGGACCCGGCTCTGAACAAAGCGCAATTTATCGCAGACGTTGCCGCCAAACGTGCCCAGGGTAAAAACATTGTGCTGTCCTATGGTGGTGAAAAAGGCACTGTGACCTTGAACAACTCCACCAACCTCGCCAATTTCGTCAATAGCACTGCGGCCATCATTAATGAGTATGGTTTTGATGGTGTAGATATCGACTTGGAGAGCGGAGCAGGGGTCATGCACGGCGCGCCGGTGATCAGCAATATGGTGTCCGCGATCAAACAACTGAATGCTATGTACCCGGATCTGTATCTGTCTATGGCGCCAGAGCATCCTTACGTGCAGGGTGGTTATGTGGCTTACACCGGAATCTGGGGCGCTTACTTGCCGATGATCGACCAACTGCGCAATGAGCTGGACCTGTTGCACGTGCAGTTATACAACAACGGTGGTCTGGCTACGCCTTATGCGGCACAAGCCTATCAAGCAGGTACGGTAGATATGATGGTCGCGTCCGCGCGCATGCTGATAGAAGGTTTCCCTCTGGCCAATGGCACTGCCGGCCACTTCAATGGCTTGCGCCCTGATCAGGTTGCGCTCGGATTGCCATCCGGCCCGCGTGCAGCGGGTTCTGGTCAGGCGACTACAGCGGATATCAACCGCGCGGTGGAATGTTTGGCCAAGCGCACTAACTGCGCGAATAACACGCCGTTGGCAGCCTATGCCGATTTCCGTGGGGTGATGACCTGGTCGATCAACTGGGATGTAAAAGATGGTCGTATCTTCTCGGTGCCAGTAGGTAATTACCTGAAATCATTACCTTAATTTGTTGCTTTAACTTATCACCGCAATACGCGATGTCCGATGGACGTTAAGTCCATCACTGGAATAAAAAACGCCCGCAGGTTTTTTCTGCGGGCGTTTTTTATTGGTGATGGCCTCTGCTATTCTTACTTCGGCGAATTTACCTGACACGTTCGCTGCGTTCGTTTGATAAATGGCGCATTCATAATATTAATAATCGGATTTTTTATGCTTACATTTATAAGAATCGTTAAGTTGCTGCTGGTTGTAATCCTTGTTCACGTAGTATCCGCCTGCGCGCCTGAAGTCGGCAGCCCGGAATGGTGCAAATCTATTGAGGAAAAGCCCAAAGGCGAACTCACCATGAATGAAGCCAAAGACTACGCCAAAAATTGTGTGTTTAAATAACCCCTCCGGTTAGCGCATTGATAATTAGAATCCATCGCCGTTGAGAGCATTCCCCCACCGCTGGGGAATTGGCCGCGCTTACATGAGAAAGGTCAAATGAAAACCAACTTTCTAAACATCCACGACCTGGTGTTGGTCCTCACGGCAGTGGAATGCTGTGTGTTGGCAGTATTGTTAAATTTACTACCTGCCAAACAGGTGCAGCCGCGCCGCATATTGTCTGCTTTTTTCCTGCTGATCGCGTTGGTGTTAACAACCACCTTGATCGTATGGAATGGCGATTTAAAAACTACGCCGATCAATCACTCGCCGTTCATTATTACTATTTTGTCAGCCTGCTTACTGTTGCAAGGGCCGGTACTGTATTTTTATTTGCGTTCGTTATCGCAGCAGGTTGAGTTGTTCCGTTGGCGCAATGCAGTGCATTTACTTCCCGCACTTATCGCGGTGATTCTGTTGGTGGTATTTGATATTGATAGCCTTGAGTGGCAGCCCGCCACCGAGTTGTCCGGAGCGGAAAATGCAGCGGTTGCTTTCGTGTGGGCGCTGGTAAAGTTATCGCCGTTCGGTTACATCATCGCCTGCGTGATTGCTGAATATAAATTACGTGAGCAGCTCCAACATTTGTACGCCGATATTTCCGTTTCCGAATTGAAATTGGCCGATGTGGTGCTCGCCGGTTTTTGCCTCCATTGGTTTTGGTCGCTGCTGGCCTATGTACTCGAAGGTATGGTAAGTGCATCGGTGAGCGATACGCTGGGCATTATCGATAATTACCTCACCGTAATGCTGGTCAATGGCTTGTTTGTGTTTGGTTTGGTCAATACCCGCCAATTGCTCAGTGTGCATGTGGTGCCGGCGGCCAAACCGGTGCAGCCCAGCAAAATGGATCACAAAGTTGAGATCATCGAAAAGGCGATGAATGAAGATAAATTGTTTTTGGAAAGCAATATCAACCTTGAGCGTTTTGCGGATCAGATTGGTTTAAAGCCGCGCGATATTTCAGCGATTTTAAAAATGCATTATCAATCGAATTTTTTTGAATTTATCAATCGCTACCGCGTGGAAGAAGCCAAGCGCTTGCTGGTATTGCCTGAATTAAAAGATGAAACTATTTTGGAAATTATCTACAAATCCGGCTTTAACAGCCCATCAGCATTTCATCGGTTTTTTAAACGAATGGTCGATATGACACCCACAGAATTCCGTCAGCGGGGTTTACCGCAGGATAAGTAACGGCTGCATTCACCGGTCGCTTAAAACAAAAGGCCCGCTGTTATGCATTTAACAGCGGGCTTTTTTATGGGGTTTAGCCGAAGGGTTTTACTGCAGTGCTACCGCGGCAAAACGAGCGACGGGTGCACCAGAGCTGTCGAATAAATCCAGCACGCTGCCTTGAATTTGATAGCTGCCAATGTTGCTTAATACTGCATTGAAAGCCTGGGCCTGATCTGCATTTTCCATGCAAGCCATACGTGTCCCAATCATTTGGCCTAGCGTGATTTTGTCGCCATCCAGCGTGTAATCACCTGCAATGCGGTTGCAGCCATCGGAACCGGCGACGCGGTTATCTGTGGCAAAAACCAAATGAGGCTCGCGTTGCTTATCGCTGACTACCACATCTTTCCCATTAAGCCCCACCAATTTCCAATAGGTATTTACCAGCTCATTGGTCGTAGCGGCTGGCGCAGGCTCGCTTGGCGCAGCAGGTGCGATTGTTGATGGTTCTGCTGCTGGCGTTGCAGGTGCTTGCTCTTTGGGCGAGCAGGCGGACAAACCAAATACAGCGCATGATAAAAATAGTAAGGTTCTAGCGTTCATTAAATCCCTCCTGATGGAATTCAGCTGCGATAAGTAAATGTGCTGCGCAAGTATGACAGCGGAGTATAACCATAGTTGTATAAGGCTAAAGCTGTTTTTGCCAGTAACCTACATCCAGCCAGCGATTAGATTTAAATCCTACCTCTGCAAAATGCGCTACTTTCGTGAAGCCAAATTGCTCGTGAAGCTTTTCACTTGCGGCATTGGGCACTGCAATACACGCAAGTAAAACATGCGTATTTTGCGAGGCCAGCTGATCGAATAAGGCTTGGTAAAGCTTGCGCCCACCCCCCTTGCCCAGATGGTCGTGATGTAAATAGACGGTGACTTCGGCTGTGTGTTTATAAGCGCTGCGGTCTTTCCATTTGCTTGCATAGGCATAACCGATGATTTCACCTGCATCCTCACAAATCAGCCACGGATATAGCTGCATATAGGTTTCAATTCGCTCGCGCATTTGTGCAACGGTGAGCGAGATTTCTTCAAAGGTAATCACTGTGTTTTCGATGTAGTGATTGTAAATGGCGCAGATGGCGGGGGCATCGCCGGTGGTGCAAGAACGGATATGCATATAAGCTCCATGTGTATGTAAACGTGCGATCCCGTTGAAGGATGGTAAATGCAGGTATTGGTGACAGTAAAGATACGTCTTTAGTAATTAACCAATCTAAGCATTAATAAGCATGTTGAATCTGCCGTTTTTTGAGTAAAGTATTACCCCTGTCAAATTACTAAGCTAACTACAGCAATTTAACTACAGCAATTAGAGAATGAGGTCTGGTTATGAAAAAGTACGCATTTGCACTCTCGGCAGTGTTGATGGCAGGCGCCCAATTCGCACAGGCGGATGAGTGCAGCTTTACCCTCAATAGCAACGACGCGATGCAATTTGACCAAAAATCCATAACGGTCAATAAAACTTGTAAAGAGTTCACGTTGAACCTGGTCCATACCGGAAAATTGCCCAAAACTGTGATGGGGCATAACTGGGTATTGACCACAACGGAAGACTCTAAAGCCGTTGCTAGTGAAGGCATGGCAGCAGGTGCCGATAAAGACTATGTAAAAGCGGACGATGCCCGTGTAATCGCACACACCAAACTGATTGGCGGCGGCGAAACCACCTCAGTAACCTTTCCAGTAAGCAAGCTGACTGCCGGTACTGCCTACACCTATTTCTGCTCGTTCCCCGGTCATATCGCACTGATGCAGGGTAATTTGACGCTTGCTCCCTAATTTCTGACGTTAAATGCATCATAAAAAGCCAGGCAAATGCCTGGCTTTTTTTATTTAAAAATTTACTGGAAAATCGTTAATTAGATTGCCGCTGTTTCTAACAGCACTATGTTCATATGCTTTTTCATTCTTGAATTCTGGGGAACATAACCGGCGAAACCGTATCGTAAATTCTATAGGCATTAAAAACGCAACAATGCGAATTTAATTTTATGAATTTATTTAAAGAGGAATTTACGATGCGTGGATCTTGGATTGTTGTTGCAAACGGTGGTTGTGCGAGTGTGTATTTACAAAAAACTTCATCTGCACCCTTGGAATCGTTAACCCACATGGACAACGCCGACGCGAGTTCGGTGACGGCGGATACTGAATCCGACCGATTGGGGCAGCATGCTGCATCTAGCAGTAGGCATAGCGTCGGAGCACCAACTCAGCCCAGTGGGTATGAACCTAATCAAACTCCCGCCCAACACCATACCGAATTATTTGCGCGTCGGCTCGTCGATTTTTTAAAAAAAGGCTATCACGCCCATTCTTTTGAAAAATTGTATTTATTCGCGGCACCTGAATTTCTAGGTGTAATACGCGGCTTGCTGGATACGAATTTAAGCTCGGCGATCGTCCAGCAAGTCGATAAAGACTATACAAAATTAACCACAGTCCAGCTGCGCGAATTAATTGCAGCGCAAGCTGCGGCCTAAGGAGGTTTCATCATGAGCCTTTCTATTGCAAGAGCAGGGGCAACTGCAAAAGTCCCAACAACAGCTGCTCCCAGAGTAGTGCAGTCAGACCGAGAGCAAATTGAAGCCTTATTCGATCAACTGCACCACGCCTATCACGATCATAATGCTGATGCCATCATTGCTGCTTATACACATGACGCCGTTATTTATGATTTGGCTCCGCCGCTGGCGCATCGCGGCTTGGACGAAAAATCTCTCAGCAATTGGTTAGCGACTTGGGATGGCCCTTTAGGAATGACCATGCAGGATTTCGATATCACTATTGATGAAAACCTGGCGGTGGCAACTGCACTGAGCAAAATGCAGGGAACCCAAAAAGGGGAGTCGAAAACCTTGTGGCTTCGTACCACATGGGCACTGCGGAAAATTCATGGGCAATGGTTAATTTCCCATGACCATGCATCTGTCCCATTTTTGATGGATGGCAGTTTTAAAGCAGCGATTGATTTGACGCCCGATAGTCACTGATTTTTGAAAGTGAATCTAATTTCCCTTAATGTACGTCAAAGTGAATAATGCTTTTGACGAAGAGGGGGGGAATAGGTGTGTTGACGTTTATTTGCTGGTTATTGCTATGGGCGATTTGTTGGCCTCTGGCGCTGCTCGCGCTGGTGCTGTGGCCGTTGGTCTGGCTGATCTCACTACCATTTCGCCTGATTGGTATTACCTTTGAGGCGATCTTCGCTTTTCTCAAAGCGCTGTTGTTTTTGCCGTCTCGGATTTTGGGGCATAAGCCTTAACTGATATCAAGAATCTGCCCTGATGTTAAAATCTGCGCATATTCTCCCTGCAAGTTAGCCAACGACATTGCATGAACTTCTTGAGCTGTTTTGGGGTTGCCAAAGTAATCATCTTTGGCAAACGTAAAGCATGCATCTTCAATAACATAAACGTTGTAACCGAGACCGCTAGCGGTTCTTGCGGTGGATTCAACGGAGTTATTGGTGGATGCCCCCACCAACACCAATGTGCAAATATTTTGTCGCTTCAGAAGCGCACCCAAACCACTTTTCAGTAATGCACAGGGAATAGATTTTTCGACAACCAACTCACCATCGCGCGGCAAAAAATCCGCTTTGAATTCAAACCCATCTTGCTCTGGCCAAAAAACAGAACCTGGTTCGGTCGAGCGATGCTTAACGTGAATTATCGGCCTGGAAGTGGCTCGCCATAGCTCAAGCAGTTTAAGCATTGTTGCTTCCGCATCTGGATTATTCCTTTGTCCTAGCTTGGGATGATCAATCCCTTGTTGTTGATCGATAATGAGTAGCGCACTTTTATCGGCTAATTTCATTATGTCATTCCTTGGTGACTATTTACTTTTATGCGCAATCGTGTGCGCATGTTGCTCCCAATTCTGGCCATCAAAATTCACGATTTTTACGTGCTTGGGTTGCGGTGTTATGCAGCGCAAATTGATGTCCATTCCATCGGGATTGGAGCGGGGAACATAGAAAGGTTTTATGCCGCAGGTTTTGCAGAATTTGTGTTTGGCTACGCCGGTATTGAATGTGTAAGTGGTGAGATTATCTTCACCACCGGTGAGGCGAAAATCGCGCAGTGGTACGATCAAGTGCAAAAATCCCGTCATCGCACAAATAGAGCAATTGCAGTTTTCCACTTCAACTGATTCCGGGGCTTCCACTTCAAATTTTATCGCGCCGCAATGGCAGCTGCCTTGGTAGATCATCAGTTATTTCTCGGTTTGTTTTTGCATGCGCTACATCCTGATGTAACCGGGCCATGGTTAATTTTGGTGGTTATCACGACGGAAAAGTTCCCACTCATCTATGACTGTGCCATCCGGCAGATGGCACATTCCTTTTTCGCCAGAATTATCTTTAACTATTTCGAGCTTGCCACCTTTTTTTACGCAATATTCAGATGCTGGGTTGGCGATTTTTACCGATGATTCTGGCTCTTTGGGGGTGCAGCCAGTGAGTAACGCAAGCGCGATAGTAGTGGATATGAACGCGCCGGTTTTGAAAGAGATTTTCATAAAGTCCCTCTGTCTGTTGATGAATGTGTTAACGGGGGATGTAAATGATTGAAGGCGAATTTATCTTAAAGCGGTTCGCAAACTCAGCCTGCGTAACCCGCCACAATCTACGATAGTACACCGTATGGACATAGGTTAATCGCGCGCGCTATCGTGCGGGTGCTTTTATCCCATGCTTACGCAAAACCTTCCGCACCTGATCCAGTGGAATAGCCTCCACTGTCTGACCATTGCCGGTCATTGTAGTTGCCATGAATAAGGCGTTATAAACAGACTCTTCCACTGCATCTACGCTGGCTTGGAACACCGCGCTCATTTGTTCATTGGCCAGTTCGGTAGTTTGCAAACGCGCGGCATCAAATTCGCGCCGCACTGACTCGGCGGTCGAAAATGCCAATATGTAATCCCCGCTACCGTTGGATGCGGAGCTGCCGGTGCGCCCCAAACCCATCATGCCGCGTGAGGCCACGCGCTTAAGATTGCGATCAGACAAGGGTGCATCGGTGGCAATAATAATGATCACTGAACCATCGCCGCGATCATCAGCTAATCCACGCGTGTTCTCCCGCATCGCGACGGCGTTCTGGAATGCATAACGATCCAGCTCACGCCCCACGGGCGCACCTTCCACTTGCAGCACGCCGCCGAAGTTGGCCTGCACCAGCACACCCACCGTCCATCCGCCCAGACTCTCGGGCAGCTTGCGCGATGATGTGCCTATTCCCGCTTTCCAGCCGAACGCCGTTGTACCGGTGCCAGCGCCGACGCTGCCTTCCTGCACTGGCCCAGTCTTCGCACTCTCCAATGCAGTGCGCACTGCCGCAGCGGTGATCGGGCGGGCACGTATGTCATTGAGCCTGCCGTCATTGGTTTCGCCCACGACCACATTCAATGAGCGCACCTGCTGCATGTCCGGCTGCGCCAGCATCCACTCGGCCATAGCATCAGCCGCCTTCCACACGCACAGCGTGCAGGTCAGCAGGATCGGGCTTTCCAACTCGCCCAGTTCGTCGATCTGGGTGGTGCCGATGAACTTTCCAAAACCATTGCCCACATGCTGCGCTGCAGGTACCCGTGAACGATAGGTATTGCCGGGGTGCGGCAGGATTGCGGTGATGCCGGTGCGAACATTGTCGCCTTCCCGCAGCGTCACTTGGCCGACACGCACACCGGCGACGTCGGTAATCGCGTTGTTGGTGCCTGGGCTGAAGATACCGGGCGCAACTCCCAGATCACGCGCTCGTGCACGCTGTTCGTCCTCCGCTGCAACGGTCAGCGTGCAAAGCCCCGCTAAGGCCACAATCGATTTGAGGAAAAGGCGATGTAATCTGCGAGGCTTGGTTTTTATTGGTTTTGGTTGCGAGGTTAAACAGCGTAAATTCATTTCAATTCCTTATATTTTTTATCGTGCACAACTGAATCAAAGTTGCTGCGAAATTGGCAACCGTAAGGTTCGGGGTAATGTTCGGTAGGCGTTATGGTTTCTTGTTCTTCAGATACTAGATACACATAGCGCTTAAATAGTTTGGTTAGCACTAATTTTTTATTTTCGATTTTCCAATCAAGTGAGGAAATTTCTGTTCCGTCTTCTAGTTGACTAAAAAAAGATTTTCCATCGCCCATAAAGTCCAGGATATAAGATTTTTTGCAATCTACTGAGCCAAGTTCCCAATCCAAAATACTGTTTTCAGCTGATGTCGCTTTTACATCGTTTTCCTATTGTGCTGGATTTGCAATGACATAAAGCCCGATATTTCCTTTGGTGTAACGATGCGCGCTAATGCCTTCGCCCAAACTAAAAGGTCGCGACTCTGGTGGAGGGAGGTGTAATGAACTCAGTATGTGTTCGATTGTTTGAAATTGCTGCGTGGAATGCGGATCTGGTGCATGAATAACATAACTACCCTCTTTTAAGGGTGGCAGCTGGTATTCCCCTAGATGGGTTTTAAAGCCTGCAGCATCAAGGGATTTAAGTAGTTGCTGCTGTGTTGATTGATCAATACCTACAGTGTGAACATGAATGTGTGTGGTGCTACACGCGGTAATGAATAATACGCAGATAGTTATGAATAGCTTCCGCATTGCAATAAATCCTTGGCTTGTTATTGGGTGCGGCATTCTAAACCCAAAAACAAAAATGCCGCCACCAATCGCTTGGTGGCGGCAAAGCAGGGACGCTATGGTTTGGGAATGTTTAGGCTTTTTTGGTTTTGCGGCCGAGCAACAAGCCGGTGAGGCCGAATAGCAGTAGTGCGAGTGATGAGGATTCGGAGACACTGGTTTCGTTGTAGGTGAAATTATCCATTACAAAAAATTCACCGCCGGTGTACGGATCAATCGATACTCCGCCCCAAGCGCGCAGGCTGATTGAGTTGATGCCGGCGAAATTGAAATCAAACCATTGTGCTGCACTGGTGTTAACTACAATGGTTTGGGCGAAGAGAGCGAGGTTATCTAAAAAGCCGGTGACTTCGATGTTTAAACCGTCGTGCCATGCTGCTGTTAAATAAGCGCCGTTGAAATCAAATTTTTCGCCGCTGATGACGCTGGTGGTGGCGAGGAAATTAAATGCGGCGTAATTGCCTGACACTACACCGGTTTCAAAACCAGTACCGGGGATTGCATCTTTATGTGCGTAAGCAACATTAGTCAGGAAGGAATCTCCCCAATTAAAACCGCCGTAACCTTCGCTGATTGAGCCAATATCGGTTTCGGGTAAGTCGTCAAACGTGATGACTGCCGCTTGCGTGGTGATTGCACTGCTGAGGCCGAGAGAGAGCAACAATGCCATTAAAAGAGATTTGGATACTAAGAGTGATTTGGTCTTGTGCATGATTATGTCGTCCATAAGTTGATTGTAAGTACAGCTGTTTTAATTTTCGATTTCACATCAATTTGAGTTTGATGAGGTCGATTATGTTTTGAAACCCTAGAGCCATGGATGGCGAACGGGAGCTACAGGGATGTATTGATGCGTTTTCAAAACATAATCGACCATGTCAAACGTATTCGAAGTGCTTACTGCGAAAAACCGCCCGCAAAAAACGCGGGCGGTTCTCTTTGTAAAAAATAATTACTGAATTAAATTGAAATTATTTTTTGCTAGAGTCCAGTCAATCGCACCTCCCAGATTGAATAACCCCATTGGTTGCCAGCGCTGCGTGCAGTTGCATGAATGCGTACATAGCGATAGCTGCCACTGAGCGTGAGAGTGTCGGTGCGGGTACCGAAAATACCGTCGGATTTGCTGGCAATGTCAGTCCAGTTGGCGTTGTCATTGGAACCCTGCACTTTGTACGCGCCCGCATTGGCTGCTTCCCAATCGATTGCAATGCTGGTCAAGGTTTTGCTGCTGCCCAAGTCGAAACTAATCCAGCTTGGATCAATCGCGTGTGCCGATTCCCAACGAGTGCCGCCGTTGTTATCAATCGCGTTGGATGCAGCAGTGATCGCCGTGCTTGCAGTCGCGCTCACGGGAGTGAGTGGGCCTGCAGTTGCCGGGGTGGAAGAGCTACTGCTGCTTGCCGCTGCGCCTTGTGCATAAACTTTCAATTCGAAGATTGAATAGCCGTAGGTGTTGCCCGCACTGCGCGCCGTTGCATACACACGCACGTAGCGATAGTTACCGCTCACTGCATGGGTATCGGTACGCGCGCCGAAGGTGCCGCCGGTGACTGATTTCAACGTCGTCCAGCTAGTGCCGTTGGTAGAACCTTGGACTTCATAGTTGGCAGCGTTTGCTGCTTCCCAATCGATCACCACTTGGCTCAATGCGCGGTTAGATCCGAGATCTACCAGAATCCAGCTTGGGCTTACGCCATGAGTGGATTCCCAGCGGGTTCCAGCGTTGCCATCCACTGCGTTAGCGGCAGGTTGGAAGTTGGTGCTGGCAGTTACCGGGCGACCTTGTGATACCAATACTGCTGCGGTCGGCGCACTTGAGCTGCTTACGCTGGATGGTGTTGACGACGGAGCGCTGGAGCTGGCTGCAGATGACTGCGGGTTACCTGAACCAGTGAAGGACACTGCAATCGTGTGGCTCGCCGAGATTGCATTGAAGGTGTAGCTGTTCAATGCACCGAGCGATACGCCATCCACAATCACGTTCGCCACTTGTTGACCAGCTGGCGGAGTGAAGGTGTAAGTCGCTGACTCATTGTTGTTTTTGCTGTAACGGAGTGTGCCAGCCGGGCTGATGCTGCCTGCGCCATCAAGGTTGATGGTGTAGATGCGGTGCGGTTTCAGATCCACAGCCATTAACTGCACATCTGCTACTTCGACCACTTGGCCTGCTGGTGGACGGAACCAGAAACGGAAGTTGCGCTCATTCGCGGGCGGGAAAGCCGCGAAGTTGCCAAAGCTTTCGTAGGTGCCGTCGCTGTTGCTGTTGGTCCAGTTGATCATGGTGTTATTGGCAGTGCCGTATTCCACTTTGAACTGGGCGAGGCTGCGTGGAGCCGATTTGTCGCCGGCAACCAACACTTCTTTCACTTCGTAGTTAGGGTCAATATTCACACTGACCCACAGATCCTGGTTGTCCGCCACGCCCGGTACACCGCTGGCTTTGTTGCCGGTCGAGCCGTCGACAGCGCGCGATGCAACGCCCCACCACTCAGATTCCCAGCCGCTGCTCGCGCCGGTGAAGTTGGTTGCGCTGATCGCTGGAACCAAAGGATCACCTGAGCCGATATAGGCGATTTCGCGGATCACTACATCATCGATGTATGTGGTCGCATTGCCCATAGCGCCGAACAGGAAGGCGAGACGGCCAGCGTTATCACCGCCGGTGAAATCCAGATTGAAGGTGTAGTTCGCCATAGTGGTACCCAGGGCGACCGTTTGTAACAAATAGGTACCGGCCGCTGATGGGTTCAACTGGTCTTCTGACAAGCGCACTTGAATGTTACGCGGTGCTTCAGCGCGGGCGCGGAAGCTGATTTGATAGCGATAGTTGCGCTTCAAACCAAAGCCTTGGGTGTGCAATTGGTAAGAGCCTGCGCCAGTACCTTGTGCCGCTGCAGTGATGCGCGCTTCGCCGTTCACAACGGAATAGGCCGCGCCTGAACCGTCGTAGTTTTCACCACCCCAACCACCGAGGCCGCTGGCGAAATTGCCATTGCCCAGTACGTTGATGGTGCGGTCAACTTGCGCGGTGCCAGCGGGTTTTGGATAGACGTTGGCAACATCTTCAAAGGCTTTGAATTCGAGCAGCCAGATTGGCTCGGCTTTATCGATACGGCCTTTGGTGACGAGTTTGACGTAGCGGTAAGTCTTGTTCACATCAAACGTATGGGTCGCCCAACCTACGGCCTGTTGATCCGAGGTGAGGATGTATTCCCAGTTGCCGGATGAAGTTTTGCCGTAGATGTCGTAGGACTTGGGCAGGTTCCAGGCCCACTCGATCCAGAAGTACTTGATCGGTTTGTCCACACCGTAGTCGATAGTCACTGAGTGCATATTGTCGTCGCGTGGAGTTGCCCACTTGGAGCCAACATAACCGTCGGCCGCATTCTTGGCGCTGTTATCGCGGTAGGCGTTATCGCCTTCTTGCAAGTAAGCGTCTGCGGACACCGAGGTCGGTGCCAACCAGCCTTTCAGCGAGTAGAAACCCTTGGTGTTGTTGGTCGGACGGAAGAAGCTGTATTTGCTCTCGTCGATGTACTTGTGCCAGCTGTCGGTGGTTGGCAGCGGCCAGTGGGCAACATAGTCGACGAGGAAATCGGTACCGGCGCGGCCGATATTGGTGTTCATGCTCGCGGTGTCGATGTACTCATACTCAGTCACGCCGCCGTTCACACGGGTGTAGCCGGTTTTGTTGGCCACGTTGGCATCGGTACTGAACTTGTTGTAGTTACCTACGTCCGGCCATTCCACGTGGGTGATGGCGTGGTTGAGGATCATGCGCATGGGCGTGAGGTACGGCCAGGGTTGGTCGCCGCGCTCGGCTTTGGTCCAGCTGTAGGTCTTGACGCCGTTAATGTAGAACTCGATATGTTCCGGGGTCTTGATCACGCCGTAGGTGATGTACTGGTCGCTTGGGCTAATGCCCAATTGCGCGTAAGTGGTGCCGAAGGGGTTGCCGCCATAGGCAGCGTAGGGCGCTGACCAGCGGGTCTGCGGTGCTTTGCTGGCGTTGGCGCCGGTGAACTCGATGATGTCCAGCTCCTGGCAGGCAGTCCAACCCACATCCGGGAAGTTACCTAACAACCACCATGCCGGGAATTCGCCATTGCGCGCTGGTGGCATTTTGATCCGGGCTTCGAATTTTCCGTACACGAAGGTGGATTCATCGGCGATTTGCGATTCGATCCGGCCAGCGCGGATAAACAGGGGTTTACCCTGGCCTGCGTTGCCGCCGTAGTAGTCCTGTATCTGGCCGTCCATGTAGCGGGCTTTCAGGTTCAGCACCTTGCCATCGCTTGCGCCAGCATCTGGCTGCCCGACACGGAAGGTCCAGTCAGCAGCAGGGTATTCAACGTCTTGATAGTCGATATCTTCGCCGTTAACGAAGATGTTTTTCTCCACCAACCACTTGGTGCGGTTGATGCTGACGCCGTCGAACTGGTCGACGAAATTGGTATTGTTGTTGGGGCTCGCCCACCAGGGATCGTTGTAGGCAGTTTGTGCTAGTGCGCTTGTTGAGCCCAAGCCGAGCAGGATCAAAGCAAGCGGGTTGATTCTAAAGTTCATAGTTCCTCCAGAGGAGTTATTGATTATTGGAAGGTAGTTATTGTTAGAAGTAAAAAATCACCCGGCGATCGGCAGGACCGCTGCCGGGTGAAAAGCATCACCCATCCCCCCAGAGTAGGGGGCTGGATTGAGGGAGGGGTTATGACCCTCGGTCACTGATGAAACTCTTACTGATTTACCAGCCCAGCACGCGCGCTTCCCAGATGGAGTAACCCCATTGGTTAGTTGCACTGCGCGCGGTGGCGTAGATGCGCACATAGCGATAGTTGCCCGAGATGTTGAACGTATCGGTGCGGTCGCCAAAGGTGCCGCCGGTTCTGCTGGCAAGGTTGGTCCAGTTGGCGTTGTCCGCGAAGTTAGCTGAATTGGAACCCTGGATTGTGTAGTCCGCCGCGTTAGCTGCTTCCCAATCAATCGCAATGCTGCTCAAGGTTTTGCTGCTGCCCAAGTCCAACACCAACCAGCTTGGGTCAAGTGCATGGGCTGATTCCCAACGGGTGCCGCTGTTTTTGTCGATGGCATTTGCTGCTGGCGTCAGTGCAGTGCTGGCAGTGGCGTTCACCACATTCAGCTGCGCTGCTGGAGCCTGTGAACTGGCCACCGAGCTGCTGCTTGCGGTGGCACTCTGTGCATAGACTTTCAATTCCCAGATCGAGTAACCCCATTGGTTGCCGGTGCTGCGCGCGGTGGCGTAAATGCGCACATAGCGATAGTTGCCGCTGACTGCATGGGTATCGGTACGGGTGCCAAAGGTGCCGCCGGTAACGGTTTTAAGGTTGGTCCAGCTGGTGCCGTTGGTGCTGCCTTGAACCTGGTAGTTGGCGGCGTTCGCTGCTTCCCAATCGATCACTACTTGTGACAGCGCGCGTGAATTGCCCAAATCAATCAAAATCCAGCTTGGATCAATCCCGTGCGCCGATTCCCACCGAGTACCGCTATCACCATCTATCGCGTTAGCCGCTGGAGTCAGTGCGGTGCTGGCAGTCACAGTGCGCCCTTGGGATACCAAGACCGGTGGGCAATTGATGCAGCCCGCCGAACTGGAGCTGCTCGCAGGAAGGCTTGAAGATGCAATGCTAGACGGTGCAGTGCTGGAGGGCGCCACTGAACTTCTGCTGCTACTGGCCACACTGGACGGTGCAGTCGAGCTAGGCGCAGCGCTTGAGGGAACTGAACTGCTGGATGAACTGCCCGCTGTGGCCGGTGCATCCTTGTTGTAATTCATTACGCGGAAGTTATCGAAGTAGAAAGTACCGGTACTGGCTACGCCGGGGGTGATGAGGAAAATCAATTGGTCGACGCCGGTGAACGGTGCCGATGCCTTGTTGTTCGCCCAATCGCCCAGTGCCGCGCGGAAGTTGAAGTTGAATTCCAGGGTTTCCCATTGGCCGGTCTTGGTGGTCTCGGCTTGGTAGAAACTGTGGCGACCCACTTGCCAGTCCGCCGGAGTCACCGCCGCTACTTGCAGCTCGTTTTCCAGGTTGAGGGAGATGATGGTGCCCACGGGCGCGGTGGTGTAAACATCAACCGCTACACGCACCATGCCGTGCTGGGCGTCCATCGCATCGGGGATGCCGGTAATGCCGTTAAAGGCGAGGGTGTCGTAGGTGGCACCGGCATCGCGGACATAGCGCAATACGTTAGGCGAGGTGTTGATGCCGCCAGGCGCCGGGTTGGCGACAGTGGTGCGCACGCCGCTGGTGTAAGGCGCAGCTTTGATTGCGCCGTTAGCGGTGCCATCGAAGTTGGCGATGGTTTGCTTGACGCTGTAGCCGTTGTCCGGCCAGACGATACGGATGTTATCCATGTAGAAGTCGGCAGGGCGATTGTGGCCAGCTTCAACCATCAATACCAGGTTATCGGCCTGGCTTGCGGCTATGCCGGAATCCGGCGTGCCGGTGTAACCCAGCTCAACGGTATGCCATTCGCCGGCTTTGCCGATGGTGCCGTTAAAGCGCGCCAAACGGCCGGTGTTGCCATCCCAACTCGGGGTGACGGCGACTACGGCGTTGTTTTCCAGACCGCCGCCGATCTCTTTACCGAGCAGGTTGGTGGCAGAGGCGGGGTAGTAGATATCGGCAAAAATCTTGGCGCGACCGGAGCGCAGCTCGCCTGAGTTCAGCTTGCCAAAGCCGCTGAGTTTGAGGTTATCCCACTGTTGGCTGGCATCGCGTACATAGTGCAATACCTTGCTGGAAGTATTGACTGCACCCGGCGCCGGGTTGTTAACAATCGCAGCAGTGCTCATGGCCACGCCGTTTTGCACGTGAGTAAGCCCTAACCCGCTCTCATAGCCAGCGAGGGTTTGCACGCGGCCCTGCTCGATGGTGACCGGCTTGCTCACGGTTTTCAGGCTGCAACCAGAATTGAAGGTGGCGCTGAAGTTGCCGGAGCGGGCGCTGTTGCCAATGGAGGCGACGATTTCGCGCGTACCCTGCCCAGAAACTATGGTCACACCGGCCGGAACCGACCAGGTGTAGCTGACAGTGGCAGGGCCATCGACGCGGTAGCGCTTGAAGGTATCACCGCGATACGCATAGGTATCGCCTTCAACTGACCAGCTCGCGTCGTTCTTATAAACGGCGACGTAATCCACCTGCATCAACTGCTCGGCGGCCTCAGTGCCGTTGGGGTTGCCCGCCAGTGAGCCACCCATCGCCAGGTTCAAAATGACGTGGAAGGGGCGGTTGTAGAAGGAATTCCAGTTGGAGCGGACGGGATTTACGCCATCGAGCTTGCTGCGCGAGCTGGTGATTTTGGGCACGCCGTCGATCGACCAGACCATATTGTCTTCGTACCATTCCACCGCGTAGGTGTGGAAATCGGTTTTGGTGCGGCCTGCTTCGGGGGCGATCAGGTTGTCGGGGTTCGGCCAGCCAGTGTTGCCGTTGTAGGGCCAGTAGGCGCCGTAGTGCAATGTGCCGAGGATATCTTCGCTGGTGTTCACGGTTTCGAGGATGTCGATTTCACCGCCTTGTGGCCAGCCGTGGGAGTCGCGCTGCTGTTCGCTGGTCAGCATCCAGAATGCAGGCCAGGTGCCGGACGCGCTGGGCGCTTTGATGCGGGCTTCGATCTTGCCGTACGTCCAATCCTGCGCGTTTTTGGTACGCAGGCGGGCGGATGTCCAGCTCTTGCCTTCATAGGCTTCGCGGATGGCTTTGATGTTGAGCAGGCCGCCGCTAACCCACATATTTTGTGGGCGGTCGGTGTAATACTGGAGTTCGCCGTTGCCGCCGCCGTCGCCATTCACTTCTTGCGACCAGTTGTTGCGATCGATGCTGGTGCCGTTAAAGTCATCGCGCCATACCTGGTTCCAACCACAGGTTTGGGCAGAGCTGATTTGGCTGATTAATAGACCGAGCGGAATCAGGCCAATACTGGCTAGTTTTTTCATATTGCCTCTCATCGTTATTGTTAGCGTTTTTATGTCTTAGCTGGTTGAAGCTAGTGGATGCAGTCAGTTGCTGCATGCTGTGCACTATTTCATCGGAGGCGGGGAGGGTGCTTCCTGTTTTTTGCATCTTGTATAAAACTGAGAAGCCCCACTTAGTGAAAATACAAAGTGGGACGGGGGAGTTGGCGGGTAAAGCGCGAGAGGGTTGCGGTGGGGGGGATTTAATCCACCTGAATTATATGCGGGGCTTGCTGATTGGCGTTGGCCGCCATTTTTTCGATATAGGCCGCAAAGCTCGGGTCTTCGCCAATGAGCAGTTTGGGGAGCAGCTCGCGAAAATGGGGTTTGTGGCACCACTCGACGATATAGTCTTCCCATGAATTCCAGCGGCGCGCTTGTTTGGGCGCCATGTCATCTTCATGCAGCAGCAAATAGGCCCGTTCAAACAGTGAAGTGAGCATGCTGAAAATAATCAGCAACCGCTCCTGTTGCTCTTCATTGAGCGAGGTGCCGCCATAGGTGGAGAAGAGTCGCAGATCCGGATTTTCCAGTGCGACCTTGAGGAAATCCTGATAGTTGTCCGACAGTAACTGGTAGACCTCCTCCTCTTCGTTTTCGCGCTCTTTACGCTGTTCATACAGGAATACCAGGATCGCCATAGGCAAACCGATCACTGTCACTACATAACTGCCAATTTCCCAAAACTCCGCCGACATCGCTTATTCCTCCTGGTCGCTACAGGAAGTCTAACAGGGCTTTGGCGAAGCGGGAGGGAATCAGGGAAGGTGGAGGAGGGTAGGAAAAAATAAGCCACCCGAAGGTGGCATGTGAGAACACTTTCAAAGGCTTAATAAATAGACGGTACAAACAGCGAATCGGGGATCGGCGCGCGGTAGTAATCCGGGTTGTACACCCGCGCCGGCAACTCGACTTTCGGATGCTCCACCTCGCCGTAAGGTACTTGCGATAAGAAGTGGTTGATGCAGTTGAGGCGCGCGCGTTTTTTATCGTCCGCGCCCACCACCCACCAAGGTGCTTCGGGGATGTGAGTGCGTTCGATCATGGCCTCTTTCGCCTTGGTGTACTGCTCCCAGCGGCGACGCGATTCCATATCCATCGGCGACAATTTCCACTGCTTGAGTGGATCGTGCACGCGCGCCAGGAAGCGTTTGTGCTGTTCGCTGTCGGTGATCGAAAACCAGTACTTGATCAGGATAATGCCGGAGCGCACCAGCATGCGTTCAAATTCGGGCACGCTGCGGAAGAACTCCTGATACTCGTCGTCATTGCAGAAACCCATCACCTTTTCGACGCCCGCGCGGTTGTACCAACTGCGGTCAAACAGCACGATTTCACCACCTGCGGGCAAGTGCGAAATATAGCGCTGGAAGTACCATTGCGTGCGTTCGCGGTCGCTCGGCGCGGGCAATGCGGCTACACGACAAACGCGCGGATTCAAGCGCTGGGTCACGCGTTTGATGACACCACCTTTACCGGCGGCATCGCGGCCTTCGAATAACACCACGACTTTGAGTTTTTTATCGACTACCCAATCCTGCAACTTCACCAACTCGGATTGCAGGCGCAGCAACTCGCGGAAATACACACGGCGATCCAACTCCTTGCCAGATTCTGCCGGGTTGTTTTCGAGCAGTTCATCCAGCCGATCATCGTCCAGCTCCATTTCCATTTCTTCGTCGAGGTTGTCCATCATCTCCTCGTACATAAACCGCTCGTAATCAAACGCAGGGGCTTTCAAGTCATCAGTCATGGCGGGCTCCCGTTAGAAAATATTGCGCAGGATAAGGAAGGCAATAGCACTCAGGATGGCTGCTGCAGGTAAGGTGATGACCCACGCAAGTGCGATAGGTTTCATCAAACTCCAATTCGTTTGGCTGTTGACCAGGCCGATTCCCAACACCGCGCCGATCAAAATGTGCGTACTGGATACCGGCAGACCCATCACCGAGGCGAGCATTACTACGGCCGCCGCCGAGAGTTCGGCCGAGAAACCGGAGGCCGGGTGCATTTGGGTTAGGTTATGGCCGACGGTGGCGATCACCTCTTTGCCGATAAACCAGAGACCGGCGACCAGCGCGATACCAAAAGTGACCATGGCCGCGGTGGGAATGCCGGCTTCAGAACCTATCTGGTTGGTGCGCAGCACTTCGAGGATTGCGGCAAACGGGCCAATCGCATTGGCAATGTCGTTGGCGCCGTGGCTAAAGGCAAAACCGGCGGCGGTAAACACTTGCATCCAACTGAACATTAAAAACGTGGATCTGCTCAGCGATTCGCGTTTGAGGGTTTTGGCGAAGATAAAGGTCGCCATCCACACGCAGGCGCCGATCATGCCCATGATCAGGTAGTTATGCAGGGTTGAGATACCCAGTTCCAGATTTTTCAAACCTTTGAACAACAGCATGGAGCTGATGATCATGGCACCTGCCGCGGCAATCATCGGCACCCAGTTTTCCAATGCGCGGTGGCTGTCCACCTCGTTGCGTTGGGCTTCGATGCGCACGACTTCCTTGTAGTAATCCGATTCCAGTTCATGGGGGTGGAAATCGCGGTCATTCATGATGTGCATGTCGCGCGTCATCGCGTGGTTGTAAGCGATTTGCTGGATTTCTGATAAGCGCTCAAAGGCTTCTTTATGCTTTTGCAGGTGCTCGCGCTTGCTCTGGCGGATGTGGCTCAGGCGTGTATCAGCATCATCGTTGTAACGCAGAATGTGCTTTTTGATCTGGAAGAACAGCGCGTAAGACACCAAGCCACCCAGTACCGGCGAGAGCACCCAGGAGACGGCGATCTGGCCGATCTTGTCCCACTGCACCAGTGCCAATGCAGAGTCGGTGCCGCTCATCAGAATGCCTAAGGTAATCGAGCTGCCGACGATGGCGCCGATAATCGAGTGAGTCGTCGAGACTGGATAGCCCTTTTTAGTCGCAAACAGCAACCAGATGGCGGAGGCGATCAAGGCAGACATCATGATGTAAACAAAATCCAGCGGTGCAACCGTCATCGCACCCAAATCCACAATCCCGCCGCGGATGGTTTTCGTCACTTCACCACCAGCGATCACCGCGCCACTCACTTCAAAGACGGCCGCAATCAACAGTGCCTGTTTGATGGTGAGTGTGCCGGCACCCACACTGGTGCCGAAAGAGTTGGCGACATCGTTACCACCAATGGTGAACGCCATGAAGACGCCGAAGAAGGTGGAAAGCACGAAGATCAGGCTATGGTTGTGTTCGGTATAGCCCAACCCCCAAAACAAAAAATAGCTGGTAGCGGCGATCAGAATTCCAGAGAAAAAAATGTTCAGGGCGGAAAACTTTCCCTCCCCATTAGGGGACGTCGCAGCGCTCGTTGCTGAGGCAGTATGGTTCATAGGTGACTCCAGTATTGTTATTGGTGGCAAGCAGAGTTGCCGGAGGGTAGGTGTCCTTGGATAGCCCAGGTTTCCCTCGTAAAGCTAAAAGACGTCAATGACAAATTGATGACCAATTGGCGTAATAAATGTGTCAGCGGAAGCCGCGACCAGTGGGGGGAATGGCAGGTAAATTGTAAATCTTGCAATGCGCGCGTCGCCAAGCGGGACATTTTTTCAAAATAAGGGTCGCCAACATCACCATCCCGGATATTCACCGCTGCCGTGGAATCAAAACCGCCTATTTATCTGCTGTCGGTAACCTTGGCTCAATACTGGCTAAGAGGTTCGGGTGCTTTTGAATTAATTACTAACATTTCGAGGAAAAGTATGAGCAGCACTAAGACCACTCACTTGGCGGCCGTCGTGTCTAAATATCATGATCAGTTATTAGAAGGATGGTTAGCTGGTCTCACTACACGGTTACGACGTGATAAATCTGCAGCAGATTTACGTGACCAGGCAGAACAGTTTTTACCCTTGTTAGCATCGACGTTGACGCGTTCCGATTCAACCAGCATTGACGATGCCGCCTGGGCTGACATCCGCCAATTACTGGCCGAAATTTCGCAGTCGCGTGTGCGTCAAGGCTTTTCCCCCATCGAAACCGCGAGTTTTATTTTCTCGTTGAAAGAACCCATCTTTGAATATCTGCGTATTGCGCTGGTGGATGCTCCACAACAAGCAAGCGAAGAAATCGCTACTACCAGTACCCTGTTTGATGACCTTGGCCTTTACGTCATTGAGGTCTACCAGAAAGCGCGCGAGCAAGTCATCTTGCGTCAGCAACAGGAATTGATGGAACTCTCTACTCCAGTTGTACAACTGTGGCAAAACGTATTGGCGTTGCCATTGATTGGTACGTTGGACAGTGCACGCACCCAAGTGGTCATGGAAAGTTTGCTGCAAAAAATTGTAGAGACGGGCGCGCTGATTGCGATTATCGACATTACCGGTGTGCCGACAGTGGATACCTTGGTGGCACAGCATTTGTTAAAAACCATCGCTGCCGCACGCTTAATGGGGGCTGATTGCATTATTAGCGGTATACGCCCACAGATCGCGCAAACTATCGTACATCTTGGTGTGAACCTGGAGGATGTGATTACTAAGGCCACGTTAGCAGATGCTTTTGTTATCGCGTTGCAAAGAACCGGTTCAAGTATTAACTCCGTTGCCAGAGAGCGCTAAAACCTATGGAAAGAATTCCTATTTTGCGAATGGGCAGGTTGCTGTTGGTGACCATCCAGGTCGATATGCACGATCGTTTGGCCATGGCGTTGCAGGAGGACTTAACTACCCGGATCGTCAAAGACAGGGCGCGCGGTGTACTTATCGATATTTCAGCGCTGGATATTGTTGATTCTTTTATCGGCCGCATGATTAGCGATACTGCAGCGATGGCAAAAATTCTCGATGCAAGGACAGTATTGGTCGGCATGCAGCCTGCTGTTGCCATCACGCTCGTGGAGTTGGGATTGACCTTGGAAGGGGTAAGCACAGCACTCAATGTTGAACTCGGCATAAAAATGCTGGAGCGACGCGAGTAATCCAACCTCCATCGACCCATTCTGCGAGTAAATCACATGGGAAATGATTTTTTTTCGACGCGGAGCAATTCAGCTGAAGCCAGCGCTCTGCCCTTAAAAACCGATGAAGATGTTGTTCGTCTACGCAAACAGGTACGCGATGATTTGGTCGCATTGGGCTTTAGTTTGATTGAGCAAACCAAAATGGTGACAGCGGCGAGTGAGCTTGCGCGAAACACGCTGCGCTACGGCGGCGGCGGTGAGGCTCAGATCACACGGCGTAACGATGGCGAGCGCAGAGGTATTGAATTGAAGTTTGTAGATCAGGGGCCGGGTATCGCCGATCTCGCATTGGCAATGACCGATGGCTACACCAGTGGTGGTGGTCTGGGATTGGGGTTGAGTGGTGCAAAGCGCCTCGCTGACGAATTTGAAATCGACACGGCACCAGGCGCAGGTACTACTGTCACCATCATTAAGTGGAAACAATTTTGAGTAGCTATGGAGCGCAACTAGTATTTGATCTGCAAGACATGAGTAGCGTATCGGTAGTGCGTCGCGCGGGTGCAGTGCTTGCGCGCGAACTCGCTTTTGATGAAATACGCGCGGGTCAATTGGCATTGCTGATTACGGAAGCGGCAACCAATATCGTAAAACATGCCGGCATTGGCCAAATTTTATTGCGTGCTCTGTATCAGGGCGCGCATCTCGGAATCGAAATCCTGGCGCTCGATAAAGGCGCGGGTATCGAAAATCTTGACTGGCATTCTCAAGACGGTAATTCGACTACGGGAACCTATGGGATCGGGTTGGGCGCGCTGCGTCGGTTAAGCCAGGACTTTGATATCTATGCGGAAGCTGATAAAGGCACCGCATTGTGGATGGTTATCTGGAACGGCAACAAACCAGAATCTTCGCCATGGCAAGTAGGCGCGATTTGTGTGCCGATTCAAGGCGAAGAAGTCAGTGGCGATAATTGGGCCATGGCTGCACATGAAAAGAAGCTGACTTTGATTGTGGCGGATGGCCTTGGTCACGGCCCGCAAGCGGCGATAGCAGCTGATGCAGCAGTTGAGTTGAAAGATGTTAATGCCACTCAAACCCCGTCGATTATTTTGCAGCGCGCGCACAATGCATTAAAGGGAACGCGCGGAGCGGCCGTTGCTGTCGGGCAAATTAATACAGACGTGGGCACATTCACATTTGCTGGAATCGGCAACATCTCGGTGTGCATTCTTTACCGCGAAGGCAGCCGACATTTGATATCCCACAACGGCATTGTTGGCAGCAATATGCGTAAGTTGCAGGAGTTCTCCGAAAAGTGGGAGCAAGATGCACTTTTAGTTGCCCATTCTGATGGCATCAACACCCGTTGGGATTTGGATCTATACCCTAATTTAACCGATTGCCATCCGGCAATAATTGCTGCCGTAATCTACCGCGATTTTACGCGGGGCAGGGACGACGCAACGGTTATCGTTGTACGTGAACATTGATTAACGGGACTATCAATGCAATGGCAATTCGTATTCTTACCGGACTCGTAAACACGGAAACCGATGTTGTAGCGGTGCGTCAACGTGCCAAACAAATTGCGCAACTTTGCGGTTTCGGCATACAGGATCAGGTGCGTATTGCAACCTCTGTATCGGAATTGGCTCGTAACCTTTTCAATTACGCGGGCGGCGGTAAAGTTTTTTTCAGTGTGGAAGGCGATACTGCACCACAAGTGTTGACAGTGAACATTGAAGACAAAGGCCCTGGCATTGCTAATCTCGATCAAATCCTTGCGGGTGATTACAAATCCCCAACCGGAATGGGTATGGGGATTCTTGGTGCTCGTCGCCTGGCGGATCGCTTTGATATCAAAACCAGTGCTGCCGGAACACGCATTACGCTGAAGAAAATTTTTCCGCGTTTGGCACCGGTAATCTCAGCAAAAACCAGTGGGGCTGTATTTGCCCAACTGACGGCGATGCCGGCGGGCATCAGTGTGTCGGAAGTGATCCAACAAAATCAGGAGCTGCTATTAGCGCTTGCAGAATTAAAAGCGCGGCAAGATGACCTGACGATACTCACGCGTGAACTGGAAGATACTAATCGCGGCATGGTTGCACTTTATGCAGAGCTGGACGAAAAAGCCGGGCATTTGCGTCGCGCGGACCAAATGAAATCCCGCTTTCTGTCCAACATGAGCCATGAATTTCGCACGCCGCTCAGTTCTATTCGCGCGTTAGCGAAATTGATGTTGGAGCGTGTGGATGGCGATCTTAGTATTGAGCAGGAAAAACAAGTCACTTTTATCTTGCAAGCCGCGAGTGGTTTGAATGAATTGGTTAATGATTTGTTGGACATCGCCAAAATTGAGGCAGGTAAAGTAGACGTAAAACCTGTTCAATTTGATGTGGGTAATTTGTTTGGTGTATTGCGCGGAATGCTGCGCCCGCTATTAGTGTCGGAAGCGCTTACCTTGACATTCGTTGCACCGGAAACCCCAGTGACTATGTTCACGGACGAAACCATGGTGTCACAAATTTTGCGGAATTTTATTTCCAACGCACTCAAATTTACGGAAGAGGGTTCGATTACCGTCAGGGCCGAAGTGGTTCAGGAAAAAAACCAGCTGACCTTTACAGTGGCAGATACAGGCATCGGTATTCGTACAGATGACTTGCAACTTATTTTTGAAGAGTTCAGTCAAGTTGAAAATCCGCTGCAGCGAAAAGTAAAAGGTACAGGGTTGGGGTTGCCGCTGTGCCGGAATCTGGCGCGCCTGTTGCACGGTGAGGTAGCCGTTAACAGCACTCCCGGAGTTGGATCAACGTTTTCGGTTACCTTGCCCATGACACTCAGCCTAGCCGTTGCAGTGGAAAATATGCCCGCACTGATCAAGCACGACGATAAGCGAATCCCGATTTTGATCGTGGAAGATAATCTTGCCGTGCAAACCCAGTATGAAAAATTTTTATTGAACACCGAATTCCGTCCTGTGCCTGCCCGCAATTTGCGTGAAGCAGTGGAGCGTTGGACGATGCAGCGACCCGCAGCGGTCATACTGGATATTATGTTGCGCGGTGAAGACAGTTGGCTGTGGTTAGCTGAATTAAAAAATGATCCTGCACGAAGTGATGTGCCCGTTATTATCGTTACTGAAGTTGAGGATAAGCGCAAAGGGTTGTCGCTTGGTGCTGACGCCTACTACGTCAAGCCCTTGTTCAAGCAGCAATTGCTGTCGACCTTGCGAACACTGGTTGGGGAACCTTTATCCGGATACGAATATCCACAGCAATCGACCGTGTAATCCCGACTGCAAAAAATGGCTGCCTCCATGGAAAAAATAAATAGGGATGAGATGGAGTTGCGGCAGTTACAGGATGAATATTGAGGAATGAGTTATGCCACTGCAGTCATTTAAAGATACGCTTGTAATGAATGTCGATGATAATGACGGTGCTCGCTATGCAAAATCGCGCATTCTCACTCATGCCGGGTTGCGGGTAATTGAAGCGTCCAATGGTGAAGATGCGATTGCCCTCGCGCATGCTGAAAAGCCCGATCTTATCCTGTTAGATGTAAAGCTTCCGGACATCAATGGTTTTGAAGTCTGTCGTCGTCTGAAAGAAAATCCGTCGACCAAAGCCATTTTGATTTTGCAAACGTCCGCCTCATTTATTCATCCCGCGGACAAAGTGCGTGCATTGGATGGCGGTGCAGATAATTATTTGGTTGAGCCTATTGAGCCAGACGAATTAATCGCGAATGTAAAAGCGCTGTTGCGTCTTGGGCGTGTTGAACGTGAGTTGCGTGATGTGGATCGTCGCAAAGATGAGTTCCTTGCGACACTTGCCCACGAACTGCGCAACCCGCTTGGTCCGATCCGCACTGCCGTTGAACTCTTGCGCAGGCTTGCGCCGGAAGAGCGTGTAGAGCAAGAGAACGCACGTAATATTATCCAGCGCCACACAGATCATCTTGTACGGCTTGTGGACGATTTGCTGGATGTGGCGCGCATCTCTCAAGGCAAAATTTCCCTGCAACATGAAGCCGTTGATCTGCGTACTGCTATCGATAACGCGGTAGAGACCTCTACGCAATCTATCGTCAATAAAGGGCATTTCTTTGAAGTTGTCTTTCCCGATGAAACCTTGCTGGTGTGTGGGGACCAGGTGCGTTTATCCCAGATCATCGCAAACTTGCTGCTGAATGCCGCTAAATTTACGGAGCTTGGTGGAAGGGTCGCCCTGCATGTCGATGTGCAGGGTACCAATGCCCATATCCGGGTAATTGATAATGGCATCGGCATAGACGCCAGCGCGGTAGACGTAATATTTAATTTGTTTTCCCAGCTTGAGCATCCAGATAAGCAAGTGCAGGACGGTTTAGGGATAGGGTTATCGCTGGTAAAAAATCTGGTGGATTTGCACGGCGGTACTGTGTCGGTTCGCAGTGAAGGCGTGGGTAAGGGCAGCACATTTGAAGTCGTGTTGCCGATAATGACCCAGGGTCAAATTGATGCCAACAATAAGCAGGCCACGGACGCAATCGCTTTGGCAGACAATAAAAAAATCCTGATTGTAGATGACAACGTAGATGCCGCAGACACTCTCGCCCAGTTATTGGAAATGGTCGGCCATAGCGTGAAGGTGGCTTACAGTGGTAAGCAAGCGATTGCTGCGGCGTCACAGTTTTCTGCGGATATCATTTTTCTTGATATTGGCCTGCCAGATATGACTGGGTATGACGTAGCTGCACAATTGCGTGCGCTGCCGCTTGGCGATCGGGTTACATTGATTGCGTTAACCGGTTATGGCCAGGAGCAGGATCGCAGCAATGCGCTGGCGTCAGGGTTTGATGATCATTTCGCCAAACCAGTGGATTTTGAAAAACTCCGCAAGCTAGGGTTACAGCTCTGATGTTGCTAATCGCTTTGCGCTGTAACAACTCCCTCTGAGTGCAGCTCCGCCCCTACAGCTGGGTTCCTGCTGATGGGGCTTTGCCTATTTTCGCCTTGCAACTCCCGTATCAAATCCGTACAATTCCGCACCCCCAAACCAGCCGGGGGGTACTGTTTACCTTTCTTTGTTATCTGAATGGGTATTCTGAAAACCGGCTACTCCTTGTCTCACTACATACGTAGGAGACTTTAACCCGTAAGGAGCTATAAATGCGTCATTACGAAATCGTGTTCCTGGTTCATCCGGACCAAAGCGAACAAGTTCCAGCAATGGTTGAGCGTTACACCTCAGCTATCAAAAACGATGGTGGCCAAGTTCACCGTCTGGAAGACTGGGGCCGTCGCCAACTGGCTTACTCCATCAACAAAATCCACAAAGCTCACTACATTCTGATGAACGTAGAGTGCTCTGATGCTGTGTTGGAAGAGCTCACCACCAACTTCCGTTACAACGATGCTGTTTTGCGCAGCATGGTTCTGCGTGAAGATGCAGCTATCACTGAAGAATCATTCATCATGAAGGCCGAGAAAGAAGGCCGTGAGCGCAAGGCACGTCCGCCACGCGCTGAACGTCGTGATGACGCAGAAGACCTGTCTGACGAAGACGGTGTTGATGCAGATGATTTTGAAGAAGAGCAGGAGGTATAAACCATGGCACGTTTTTTCCGTCGTCGTAAATTCTGCCGTTTTACCGCTGAAGGCACCAAGCGCATCGATTACAAAGATGTTGAAACCCTGAAAGCCTACATCACCGAAACTGGCAAAATCGTTCCAAGCCGTATCACTGGCACCAAAGCAAAATACCAACGTCAGTTGGCATCTGCTATCAAACGTGCTCGTTACCTGGCTTTGATTCCATACACTGACAGCCACGAGTAAGGGGTAATAGAGATGGAAGTTATTCTGCTCGATAAAGTAGGCCGTTTAGGCGCTATTGGTGACAAAGTTACCGTTAAGTCTGGCTATGGCCGTAACTACCTGTTGCCACAAGGCAAGGCTGTTGCTGCTACTGCAAAAAACATCGCTGACTTCGAAGCGCGTCGCGCTGAGTTGGAAGCTGCTGCTGCTGGCAAGATTGCTGGTGCTACCGAGCGCGCTGAGAAGTTGGCTGCGTTGGAAGTGACCATCGCTGCTAAAGCCGGTGACGAAGGCCGTTTGTTCGGTTCTATCGGTACCCGCGACATCGCTGAAGCAATCACTGCTGCCGGCGTTGAAGTTGCCAAGTCAGAAGTTCGCTTGCCACAAGGTGTGCTGCGTGAAATCGGTCAATATGAGATCGATATCCAATTGCACTCTGAAGTTACCCAAGCTGTTAAATTGGCTGTTGTTGCTGAGTAATCACTCTGCGATAAACGCTTTGCGCGTCAGCGTTTGCTGACAAGCAAGAGGAAATCGGGCACTATCGACACCCCTTTCGGGGTTTAGATGTGCCCGATTTTTTTTGCACAAAATTTGACAATTCACCCAGATGAACAGCCCCGACAAATAACTACGCAAGTGTTTTAAAAAACTATGCCTGAATCCAGTTTCGACGCCGCCAGTTTTGAGAATCGCCTCGCCAATGAATTATCCGGCCACAGCGCCTTGCCCCACTCGGTAGAAGCCGAGCAATCGGTGTTGGGAGGGTTGATGCTCGACAACAACCGTCTGGATGCGGTGCTGGAGGTTGTTACCGAAACCGACTTTTTCCGCGAGGATCACAAACTGATCTTCCGCATGATGTTGGAGCTGCAAGAAGCTGGTCAGCCGCTCGATGTCATCACGCTTTCTGAAGAATTGCACAAGCACGATGAACTGGAACGTGTCGGTGGCTTGGGCTATCTGGTCGAGATGGCCAACAACACCCCGAGTGCGGCCAACATCGCCGCCTACGCTAAAATAGTGCGCGAGCGCTCAACCCTGCGCCAACTGATTGCCGCGGCGCAGGACATCAGCAAGTCCAGTATGAATCCGGCTGGTCTGGATTCCGATGATCTGCTCCAATTAGCGGAAAAGCGCGTCGCCGAAATTGCCGAAGATCGCCCGAAAGAGGGCGGCTTGGTAGGTGTTAATGACCTGCTCAAACAAACCGTACAGCGCATCGATGAACTCTTCCGCTCCGGCAGCGACATTACCGGCGTACCCTCGGGCATTACCGATTTGGATCAGCGCACCTCCGGCTGGCAGCCGGGCGAACTAATTATCCTCGCCGCGCGTCCATCCATGGGTAAAACCGCGCTGGCGCTCAACTTTGTGGAAGGCGCACTTTTCAATCAACAGCGCCCTGTCGTCGTATTTAGTATGGAGATGCCATCAACCTCATTGGTGCAGCGGATGATGTCCTCCATCGGCCGTATCGACCAGGGCAAGATGCGTAACGGTAAGCTCACCGAAGAGGATTGGCCCAAGCTCTCATCGGCGGTCGCCAAGCTTAAAGACAAACTCTTGTTTATCGATGACACCGGTGGTCTGAATCCGCAGGAAATGCGCGCCCGTATCCGCCGCATCGCGCGCGAACACGGCAACCCCGGCATGATCATGGTCGACTATTTGCAGTTGATGACAGTCGCAGGTAGCGGCGAAGGTCGTACCCAAGAAATCTCGGAAATCTCACGCTCGCTCAAAGGCATGGCGAAAGAATTTGAATGCCCGATGATCGCGCTCTCGCAGCTCAACCGTGGTGTGGAACAGCGCCCCAACAAGCGTCCGATGAACTCGGACTTGCGGGAATCGGGCGCCATCGAACAGGACGCCGACGTAATCCTGTTCATCTACCGCGACGAATACTACAACGAAGACAGTCCCGACAAAGGCATGGCCGAGTTGATTATCGGCAAGCAACGTAACGGTGAAATCGGCACTTGCCGCGCTGCCTTCGTCGGTAAATACACCCGCTTCGACAACCTTGCTCCTGAGTATCTCAGTCAGGGTGGTTATGACTAATAGCCAAGCCCGCTTACTCGATAAGCTCTGCGCCGATATAGCTCCCGGAAAACTGGAATGGATTGGCCTGCGCTCCGAACGGCGCGGCGAGGTGCTGGTGGTTGATGAAGCCGAGGCCGTTGTTGATCAGGGCTTGGTTGGCGATCACCGGATGAAAAAGACACCTGGTTCAGCGCGCCAGGTCACTATTATCAGCAGTGAATATATCCACCAGATTTGCCAGCATACGGGTCATCAATCAATCGACCCGCGCTTGCTGCGTCGCAACCTTGTGATCTCTGGCATGAACATGAATTTGCTGCGTTACCAACGGCTGCAGATTGGTGAGATGATTATCGAGACCAATGCCCTGTGCCATCCGTGTTCGCGCATGGATGAAAACCTGGGTAAAGGCGGAACGGCGGCCATGTTTGGCTACGGCGGCTTGTGTGCCAGGATTATTCAGGGCGGGAAGTTGAAAGTTGGCGATGCGGTTATCCGGCTTGCGCTACTTGAATCTGTCTAGTTATAACCTTTGGATTTTTCATCAATTCCTGATTTTTCGTTCGATATTTTTGGCTATTTTTTGATCGGAAAATGTACTTATCAATCCTGACCATGTATTATCGCGCGCCCGAGCTGCCTACAGTTTTGCGGGATGGTTTTAGTGTGGTTTGAGGATTAGCGATGCAGGTTTTTCATCATATCAGTTCATTGCGGGAAGCCTTGGCGGCGGAGCGTCGTGCCGGTAAGCGCATCGGTTTTGTGCCGACAATGGGCAATCTGCACAATGCGCATCTCGAGTTGGTAAAGATCGCGCAAAAGAGCTGCGACATTGTTGTCACCAGCATCTTCGTTAACCCGCTGCAATTTGGTCTAAATGAAGATTGGGACAAATACCCGCGTACGCTGGCAGCGGATTCAGCCAAACTCGAGTCGGTGGGTTGTAATTACCTGTTTTGCCCCGATGAAAAAGAAATCTATCCCAATGGTATGGCCGAGCAGACCCGCGTAATAGTGCCAACCATGACTGATGTACTCTGCGGTGCCAGCCGCCCCGGTCATTTCGAGGGCGTGACAACCGTAGTTACCAAGTTGTTTAATATTGTGCAGCCGGATGAAGCAGTATTCGGCACTAAGGACTTTCAGCAATTGGCGGTGATTCGTCGCATGGTGGAAGACCTGTGTATCCCGGTTAAAATCACTGCCGGTGAGATTTTCCGCGAAGCCGACGGTTTGGCGATGAGCTCACGCAATGGTTTTATTACTCCGGATGAGCGCCCGAAAGTGGCGGTGCTCAACCGCAGTTTGAATGCGATCAAACAGGCGATAACTGATGGTCGCCGCGATTTTACGGTACTGGTGACTGAGGCGCGTACGCAGATTGAAGCGGCCGGGTTTCGGGTGGATTACATCAGTATTTGCAATAGCCGCACGCTGGAAATGGCGGCACACGATGATCGGGAGATCACTATACTCGGCGCCATGTATACACAAGGCGCGCGGTTAATTGACAACGTTTCTGTGGTGTTGGGTTAGTTCGCTAACGCACTGCACGAGTGATTCCCCGGAGGATTCCATGCTTTCACATATGCTTAAAGCCAAGTTACACATGGCCAAAGTTACCCAGGCTGAGCTGTGGTACGACGGTTCTTGTGCAATCGATGCGGATTTGGTTGCGCTTGCGGGTATGCGCGAGTTCGAACAAATCGACATTTATAACGTGAATAACGGCGAGCGTTTTCACACCTATATCATTCTGGCTGAGCCGGGTTCGGGCACTTTCTCAATGAACGGCGCCGCGGCGCGTAAAGTTGCAGTGGGCGACCGTGTGATTATCGCGACCTATGGTCACTTCACTGAGGCGGAACTCATCAATCACAAGCCCAAGCTGGTTTATCTCAATGAAGACAATACTGTGAATCGCACTACTAATGCGATTCCTATGCAAGTCGCTTGATCATTTGAGTTGAATTAGTTGGGGAAAAAAGGGTCGCAATTAAGCGGCCCTTTTTTATTGGGTCAAATTTATTAAAGGAGGGATTTTCTATGGCACATAGACCTTATGACGGTGAAAAAGTACTGAAACGATTCGAGGATTTACAGCATCAGGATGATGAACCTAAAGAGCATACGCTGCAGGAAAATGCAAAAGAGCGCGCAAAGCATCCGGAGCATTTAAATGCCGGCACCCCTTATGATTGGGAGGATGTGGATCGCTACCGCGAAGAGCTTGAGCGTCTGGATAAAAAAGCGCAGCAAGGGGAATAATTACCTTGCTTGCATTGGTGCGCTTTCGCCTGCGCTATTCCTGCGATGCTCTGATGCAGCGAGTGAGTTTGAGGG
>CABFVI010000015.1_pt1 | contig 17969 bp, 19 predicted proteins | sample 7065511 | NCBI WGS metagenome assembly CABFVI01 (sample SAMEA5704812, study PRJEB33009) | decomposition metagenome | isolation source: culture collections or soil
GGGTGGCGCAGCACGTGCAGAGCAAGCATGAGCAGAGAACGGGCGAGCGAGTGCGGTGAGGGAGGCGGCAGACCTTTTTGCACCAAATGGACAACGTTGTCATTGAGCTTTCAATGATAATCCTGCTAAGCTTGCTCACAGTTTATCGTGTGGATGATGCATGTCATTTGCATCATCCTGCGCTTCCCCCCTCGATCAATAACAAGATAACGGCAGTGAGATAACACCATGTCAGAAGTACATCTTTATCCAGTTCCCGAGAGCTTTAAGTCCACGGCAGCGATCAATCTGGCGCGCTATAAGGAAATGTATGACCAGTCCGTCAATGCCCCTGATATTTTCTGGGCGGAACAGGCTAAGAGTTTCCTGACATGGCAGCAACCTTGGTCGCAAGTGATCAAAAGTGATTTGCGCAAAGGCGAAGTGTCATGGTTTGTCGATGGCAAATTGAACGTCAGTGTTAACTGTATCGACCGTCACTTGCCCGCACGCGCCAAGCAAACTGCCATTATCTGGGAAGGTGATGATCCTTCCGAAGACCAATTTATTACCTATCAAGAACTGCACGATCAGGTCTGTCGCTTAGCCAACGCATTGCGAGAACGCGGTGTAAAGAAAGGCGATCGCGTTTGTATCTATATGCCGATGATTCCCGAGGCAGCCTATGCGATGCTCGCGTGCACTCGTATCGGTGCAATTCACTCAATCGTATTCGGTGGCTTCTCGCCAGAAGCGTTGAAAGACCGTATTCAGGATGCTGAATGCCAGGTGGTGATCACCTCCGATGAAGGCTTGCGCGGCGGCAAGCGCGTCCCGCTCAAAAAGAATGCCGATATCGCCTTGGCGCAATGTCCCGGCGTACATACCTGCATCGTGGTTAAGCGTACTGGTGGCGATGTTGCTTGGGATGAAAAACGCGATTTCTGGTACGAAGATCTGGTTGAGCGCCAAGCCAGCCAATGCGAACCGGAAGTGATGGATTCTGAAGATCCACTTTTCATTCTTTATACCTCCGGCTCGACCGGTAAACCCAAAGGCGTATTGCACACCACCGGCGGCTATTTGTTGCAAGCGGCGATGACCCACAAATACGTGTTTGATTATCAGGAAGGTGATGTTTACTGGTGTACCGCAGACGTGGGTTGGGTGACTGGCCACAGCTACATCGTTTACGGCCCGCTGACTAACGGCGCAACTACTCTGATGTTTGAAGGTGTACCGACCTATCCCGATGCTTCGCGCTGCTGGCAAGTCATCGACAAACACGGTGTAAACAGTTTCTATACGGCACCAACGGCGATTCGCGCACTGATGGGGGCTGGCGATGACTATGTCACCAAAACCTCGCGCGCGACGTTAAAAATCCTCGGCAGCGTGGGCGAACCAATCAACCCGGAAGCGTGGGAATGGTATTACCGCGTTATCGGCGATAGCCGCTGCCCGATCATGGATACCTGGTGGCAAACCGAAACCGGTGCGCACATGCTGACCCCATTGCCTGGCGCTATCGATTTGAAGCCTGGCTCGGCCACAGTGCCGTTCTTTGGTGTGCAACCGGTATTGCTCGATCCGGAAGGCAAAGAAGTGGTCGGCGCGGGCGAGGGTAACCTTTGCATCAAGGCTGCTTGGCCGAGCCAGATTCGCACGGTATATGGCGATCATCAACGCTGCATCGATACCTATTACAGCACCTATCCCGGCTACTACTTTACCGGTGATGGCGCACGTCGCGATGCCGATGGATATTATTGGATAACCGGTCGCGTGGATGATGTGCTAAACGTATCTGGGCACCGCATGGGTACCGCCGAAGTGGAAAGCGCTTTGGTATTGCACGACAAGGTAGCCGAAGCGGCAGTAGTTGGTTATCCGCACGACATCAAAGGCCAAGGCATTTATGCCTATGTAACCTTGATGACTGGCGAACAGCCAAGCGATGAATTGAAAAAAGAATTGTTGGCCTTGGTCGTAAAAGAGATCGGCGCAATCGCACGCCCCGATGTTATCCAGTGGGCGCCCGGCCTGCCAAAAACTCGCTCAGGAAAAATCATGCGTCGCATCCTGCGCAAAATCGCCGCCAACGAATTGGATACCTTGGGAGATACATCAACTCTCGCTGATCCAGCGGTAGTGAATGAGTTGATTGCCAATCGAGCAGGTAAATAGTGTCCGAATAAATAATTTTTCGCTTGCTGCAAAAACAAAAGGCCGCCTCACAAGGGCGGCCTTTTCAATTACTGGAAACGCTCTATTTCTTTTCTATGGATTGCGTCGGTGCTTTTTTGACGGGAGAATCTCTGTTCGAACAGTCAACTTTAGTGGGTGTGTTGTCTTCTAGTATTCTGATCATCGCTTTCAGTCGAACAATATTGCTGAAAAAATCTGAAATAATTAGCGTATTCGCGCTCTCCATTGCGGTTAAATGGCCGTATTGAGGAACCAGTGGTCTTAGTGTTGCAAGTATGCTTCCTGCACAAGTTTTCTCCAGCCTGATCGAGTCAGTAACATATTCATCGTCAAAATAGGTTTTGCCTTTTTCGACTGTTGGAATCGCAAGCCAACGAGCATCGCGAGCGGGGACTATTTGAATATAACCGCTGGTTTTGTAGGCCGTGAATTCGTTGATTTTTAGCTGACTTAATAGCTTTCCATAATCAAGTGATGTGGTGGAGAGGTTAACGGGAATTGAAAGATTGGCGTATTGCTGGCCAACCAGGATTTGTGTTTTCAAATCTTTTTCTGCGCGCTGTGCAAATTCCGTCAATGTCATAAAGTTGCCGGCGTTTTTTTCTGTATTAACCGATGGTGTGTCTGGCGCTGCCTTGGGTTGAGCTAATGCGACAAGGGTAAAAGCGCTCATTGCTAAACCAAAAACAATAGATTTCTTCAGATTCATAGTGGTGTATTCCTTAATCATTATTAATCGGTTTTTAAGTTCGCGGTGATTTTCCAAAATGCCCAAGCTATTAGAAAAAGCTTGAGGTCTTGAAACAAATTGACTGACTTTAATCAGTGTCATTCCGTATTCGTGCCTGTCAGTTGCCGAGAGTTGTGCGAGTAGCGTTTCATCGCAAGCCATTTCCATATCGGCTCTTATACGTTTGTTGGCTAGCCAAATCAGAGGGTTAAACCAATGCAGCAGAGTGATGCTGTGCGCAATCCAGTTCCAGAGAATATCCTTGCGTTGGATGTGTGTGAGTTCGTGCAAAAGTACGAGCTTTAATTCTTCGGAAGATAGTTGTCGCTCAATTTCAATGGGCAACACAATTGTTGGTTTAATCAGCCCTAGTGTTAGAGGGCTGGTTATTTGATCTGAATAAACCAGAGCAATATTTTGGTTTGTGCTCAGTAATTTTTTGTGGTTTTCCAGTAGCGCGTGCTGTTGCGGTGTGGCTTGGGTGGCTTTGCGTAAAATCAGCTTAAAGCGTTGTACCTGCCGTGCAGTCACTAAAATAAAAAAACAAAGCCCTGAAAGCCAAATAAAACTCAATATGCTGTGATGATGAATGGCCGTTTCGATAGATTCATTTGTTGATGACAAGGCGATCGCAATTGAAGTGTCTGTCGGTGCAGCTGTATTTTTTCCTGTGGCTGCAAGTGGGTTGGAGGTTTGCGCTGTCGCCGTACTTATTTCTGCGGGTGTGTTGTTTGGGAGAGTGAAGTGCTGTTGATCAAGCGATAGATTCCATCCGACAGGAATGCATAAACAAATTAATAAACTTAACCAAAGGTTATGGCGCGCTTTGGCGGATAAGTATTTTTGCAGGCCATTTTGCATCAGCAATATCAGTGCTATCAAAAATACAGATTTAACTGAGGTCAACAATAACCATGCTGTAAATGCATTCAATCCTTCTGTGAATGCGTCCATTATTTTTCTCCCTGATTTTTATTGGTTTGCTCACCGTCATCTTGCAATAGCGCAATAAGCGCTTTCTTTTCTTCATCGGTTAATTTTTGTTGGCGGGTAAAGTGAGCAATCATTGGTGTTAAGGCACCGTCGAATACTCGCTGCATAAATGACTGGGTTGCGCGGGATTCACAGTAATCGCGTTCGTAAACAGGTGTGAAGTGCTGGATACCATCAATCAGCTCATGGGTAATTGCGCCTTTCTTTTGCAGGCGAATAAGCATGGTGCGCACGGTTTTCAGGTGCCACTGGGGCGCGAATTCCGCTAGTTGGTTGGCATTGGCAGGCGCTTGTTCCCAGAGGATTTTCATTAGTTCCCATTCGCTGTCCGAGAGCTGCAGTTCATTCGTATCCATAAAAAAATCCTTCAAATTGTGTGATTACATGTGTAATCCTTATTTTAGATTACATCTGTAATCCTGCGTGGGCAAGCTTTTTGTGAAGGTGGTGGGGTTTGATTTACAATTTGCCCCGGTTTTAAGTTATCGATTCCCTGTAAGGCGCAGCTGTTATGTCCAAAACCTCCGATTCCGACTTTTTCCTCTCCCAAATGCAGGGCGTAAAACCCATCAAGGTCGAAGAGAAGGTCGACCTTGCCTCGCCGCATCATGATAAAACCAGCTTGGAAAAGCGGCGCAAAGCGGCGACGGCGGAGTTGGAGAAAGATAAAAACTTCCTGTCGGGTGAATATATAGAGCCGCTTGATCCGTTAGCGGTGATCGAATTCAAGCGCGATGGTGTGCAAAACGGTGTCTATCGCAGTCTGCGTATGGGCAAGTACCAGATTGATGCGCGGTTGGACTTGCACAATATGACGGTCGATCAAGCGCGCAATGCGGTTTTCCAGTTTGTTCAGGATTGTATGGCGAACGATATTCGCTGCGCGCTGATTACTCACGGTAAAGGTGAGGGGCGCGAGCAGCCTGCGCAGTTAAAAAGCTGCGTTGCCCACTGGTTGCCGCAGCTTAATGAGGTGATGGCTTTTCACTCTGCGCAAAAGCGTCATGGCTGGGTTGGTGCAACCTATGTGTTGTTGCGCAAAAGTGAAAAGAAAAAACAGGAAACCTGGGAAATGTACAATAAGCCTTAGCGAATCCCTTCGCTAATTCTTCAAAATTTATTCAGGGATTTTGGCAGTTTCTGGCTCAGTTTGAAGTTTTTCCTGATTCAAATGAATCTGCAGCTCCAGAGATGCAACACCTACATTGATAGATGAAGTCAATGAAAGTGGTTGATCGGCTAACGGACGGTTTTTTAATTCCTCCAAAGCGATTTCCAGAACGCGGTACATTTGTGCGGTCGATGCTCTGACCGCTTTCTCATTTAAGGTGTCAACGCCGCTGCTCACCGTATTAGTAACTGCGCCAATGGCATCACCTGTCATGACCAGCGCCTGATTACCCAGGTCTTTCATTTTATCCAGCATGCTTTGCTCCCTATAATCCAGATTTATCGCTCTTCAATTTCATCCACATCCACTTGACCGCTCATGCGGCGAGTGAAGTGTGACCAACACATGCCGACGGTGAGCAAAGCAGCCAACAGGATTTCGATTATCCACACCATGGCAGAAACATTAGAGACACTTAAAAAGCCCCAATAAATAAACAGCCACACCAGACAGCCTAAAAGCGCAGCAAAGGCGATGACGCCAATTATGCCGAGCGAGTTCAGAGTGGCATTGATGTAGACTCCCCAACCAATTAGCAAAACAATTCCTGCAATAACTACATAGGGTGTTATGTGGTTCCAGCTGGCATAGGCCCAGTGAAAATAGGAGTAGCCGCTGGGGTTATAGCTGAGTAAAACTAATAACAACGCGAATATAAACCGAACTACAACACCGCTAGCGCTGAGGTTCATAATTGATCTCCTTGGTTTTAGTAAAAGTTTTTTGATAAGGGATGCTAATAGGTAACTACTGGCTGAAATATCGACGGTATCTTACAAAACCGATTTTTGCCTCCGGGTCATAACCCATAGCGGTGTAAAAATCGCGTGCGCCGCGATTTTCGCTGCTAGTCTGCAGCATAATTTTAGAGCATAGGTGTTCAAGGCAAAACGCCTCGATGTAATCCATCATGCTCTTGCCAATCCCCTCGCGCGTATAATCTGCGCTTACGACAAAGTTTTCCACTACGGCGAACGGTTGGGTATCAAACATCGCATCCTGGCATAGGCAGACGAGTGCTGTTGCAAGTATATCTTCACCGTCATCACATACGAGCAGGTAGGTATGTTCGCTTTCGGCAAGAGCCGCGATGCGTTCAGGTTTAACGACAGGCTCGGATAATGTATTTAACTCGCGATACAGACTGCCAATGGCTTCTGCATCATTGGCGTCTGCCCGGCGGATGGTGCGCATGATTAATTCCTTATCTCTTTAGTTGACTGGACTAACACCCAGGGTTTTATCACTACAGCCCACACCAATGCATTTTGTTCGTACCATTGTTGTGCTTGTGAATCCTTTACTGCATCGACAAGTCCGGCATCCATCCAGGTTTTTATTTGGGCTGCATTATCGGCAACAATTTGGGCCGCTACCTGGGTGAGATCGAGACTGGCATCAACCGCGATAGCATTGCCGCTGGCGAAAAAACGTTGGAGTTCATGCCAGTGGATTTGTGCGGTTTGCAAATTAATATCCTGTTCAATGTTGTCGTTCATGAATTATTTACTCATCGCTTTGGCGACTTTTGAATTGGTTGGTTTTCCCAAAATAACGCTGATGGAATTTCCTGCACGAATGAGTTTTTCCAAATCTACGCCGTGTTCAATGCCGAGGCCATTTAATAAATAAACTACGTCCTCAGTGGCGACATTGCCGGTTGCCCCCACCGCATACGGGCAGCCGCCAAGTCCGGCGACAGATGAATCGATTACACTGACCCCCATTTCCAGCGCAGCATAAATATTTGCTAGCGCTTGGCCGTAAGTGTCATGCATATGGGCGGCGATTTTTTGTATGGGAATATCGCGCGCGACAGCGTCAACTAATTTTTTAACTTGGCCTGCAGTGCCAACCCCAATGGTATCTCCCAGTGAGATTTCATAGCAGCCCATTGCTAATAATTCGTTAGCGATACTCGCTACTTTTTTTACATCTACAGCGCCGGAGTAGGGGCAGCCGAGCACGCAGGATATATAACCACGAACCGGAATATTGTTTGCGCGGGCGGCGGCGATCAACGTTTCAAAACGTTGAATACTTTCACTGATCGAGCAATTAATATTTTTCTGGCTAAACGCTTCGGATGCCGCTGCGAAAATCGCAACTTCATTAGCGTCAACGGCGATGGCGCGCTCGTATCCTTGCAGATTCGGTGTGAGTGCAGCATAGGTAATGCCGGATTTGCGCGTTATGCCAGTGAATACTTCACCACTATCGGCCATTTGCGGCACCCATTTGGGATTCACAAAACTTCCAGCTTCGATGTAGGTCAGGCCTGCATCGACCAGATTTTCAATCAATTGAATTTTGGCAGCGGTAGGAATTGGTTGCTTTTCATTTTGCAAACCATCGCGCGGTCCAACTTCAACGATGCGAACTTTTTTAGGCAAATTACTCATGATATTGAAACGATATTCCGTAGAGTGATGCTGGGCTTGCGAACCCCTTTGAAGGGGAATTGCGCCGACTTTAATCTTCGCCCCAGCGCGGCATTAATTCTTGTTGTACACCTAATTGGTCAAGAATGCGCGCCACAATAAAATCCACTAACTCTTCTACGCTTTGTGGCTGCATATAAAAGCCTGGGCTGGCGGGTAATACAATCACGCCCATTTGCGTGAGCTTGAGCATATTTTCCAAATGGATTTCTGAATAAGGAGTTTCGCGCGGCACCACAATTAATTTGCGACGTTCTTTTAATGCGACATCAGCGGCGCGCTCAATTAAATTATTGCTCGCACCGTGTGCGATTGCGGAGAGGGTTCCGCCACTTGCTGGGCAAATCACCATTGAGCTGGGGGAGCTGGAACCGGATGCAACCGCAGCGAACCAATCATCTTTTGCCAACAATTGCAGTTGATCTTCATCGGCGCCATAAAGATCGCACAGCATCGCTTGCTGCTCTTCCAGATCACGCGGTAAATCCAAATCGGTTTCGGTTCGGATAACCACTTCCGCAGCGCTGGAGATCATCAGAAACACTTTGCAATCTGCTGCTAACAAGCACTGTAGCAAGCGTAAACCGTATTGGGCGCCGGATGCACCGGTAATGGCGAGAGTAATTGAGCGTGGTTTCATCAAGTCTTCTCCGCTTGTTAAGGTAATTCACGTCATTTCATCAAAATTACCGGAAAAATGATAGCGCTTTAACCCTTATTAAATTGGCGCCTAAAACTGGCTGTCGTCCTCCAGTGAAGGGAGTAAGCTTATTTGCGCAGTAAGTCTTGCTGAGTAGACATTGCCAGCAACCTGATTACACCTATCCAAAACCTGAAACTAAAGGATGTGGTTATGATTTTTTCATTATCGGACTTCAGTGCACGCCGTAAAATTATTCCCTTGTTTTTACTGATCCTCTTCAGTTTTGCAATGGGGCGAGCGCAGGCCATAACGATTAATTTTGATGATTTGAACCCGGAAGATTTTATCAATGTGGAAGATCCAGAGCAGGGAATGATTCCGTTGACCGATGAATATGCATCCCTCGGTGTAATGTTTGTGGACGGGGCTTATCTTGGTAGCGCTTCACCTAACTTTTCCCCTAATTTTGTCAGCGGGCCGGGTTTCAGTTTTTATTTTCTTGGCCGATTGCCTCAATATGTATCCCTTTACGCTGGCTCGCTGACTGGGTACAAAGTCGGAATTACCGCCTATGGCCCGAATGGTTTTTTGGATTATTTTCTTACTGATGGTCAGGTATCAGGGATGGGGAGCGATGAAAGTACACCGTATAGAGATAATCAGTTTGTCAGCTTCTTTGATCCCGAAGGAATTTTCTCTATTCACTTATCGGGTCAGGCTGATACCTATATGGATGATTTATCTTTTGGTGTACCTGAACCTGAAATATATGTGCTGTTTTGTTTGGGGTTGCTTTCAATATATTTGCAACGTCATCGTCACAAAAAAATACCCGCCGGGAGGCGGGTATTTTTTTGATAATCGCCAGAATGACTTACTGCGCTAATATACTTTTAACAAAACCACGAATGCTATCATCCTGACAGTGCTCAAAGAAACAAGCCTGAAAACGTTCGCCGGTAACGGCGGTTTTAACAATTTCCGGATCAATTGCACGCAAACCATCAAGATAATTTTTTGCGGTCGCCAGTTTCACATTGGTGAGAATGCCCGCGTTGCGCACTTGCGATTCTTTGCGCTCTGCCGGATAACCCTGGCCGCGCACACCAGTAAAAGCCTTCTCAAAAATCGTGCGAATATTTAATTCGGCGCCCCAACCGAAACCCTTGGCGAATGGCAGCGCCAACGCATTGCCATTATTTACTTGTGCGAACAGATAGGCATCGGTTGGTTCAATACAGTAACCGCAGAAAACACCCGGGTGAGCATTGAGCGACATCATCGCCCCTTGGCCAGTACCACAGCCGCTTACAACGAAATCCACCGCTTTGGAGTTCAATAACAGGCTGGCGATAACACCCAAATGAATGTAGGTCAAGTAATGATCGTTGTCATCGCTCATGCCCACGTTAAACACGCTGTGGTTCTGCACTGCTGCGACTTCATTCAGTTGCTGCAATACGATGGCATTTTTGGATGCTTGGCTAAATTCGTTCATTAGTGCAATTTTCATGGCAGAGGCTCTCTCTTAAAAAGTGGATACAGAGGTAAATACAGGCTCTTTGGCGCTGTTTGCGGGTAATGACCGAGGTTTCGCAGAGGTGGTAATGATATAGGGGGATGGCGAGTAAATGAAGGGAATGGGTGTATTTTGGATGATGCTTGGGCTGTTTTCGCTCTCAAGAGTAGATTTCAACTAATCAATAGGCGCTTTATGGCGGCGCCAATACTCACGCCAAGTAAAGCCCTTGTAGGTCAATTCGAAGCAAAGCTGATTGTTCTTTGTTATTAAGGGCACCTCTTCGATGATGTTTTGGGCTGGGTATTCCGTTGCGATTGTATATTTTCCGTTGATAGTAATGAGGCGATAATTTGCTGACTCTCTACTCATTCTTGTTCCGTCTTTATCATAGAGATTCGTGAAAACTTCACTATCTGTGTATTCCAAAATGGTACGCAAGCAACTTCCTGTTTCTTCGCAGCGGATAGCCTCATTAACAAGCTGATACTCTTTGAGATGCTTGCTTTTTGATTGTGAAAGTTCATAGGCTGTTTTTTCGGTATCGCGTTCCCAAATCCCAATCAATGGATTTGTATTCGGCGTCGAATTGCAGCCTAGAATAAAAGCGAAAAATAATAAAAATGAAATTCGAAGTAGAGCCATTTTTATATCACAACGCATGCTTGGTTAATTGATTCACCAACTTCTGATGCACTCCGCCAAACCCGCCATTACTCATAATCACAATGTGTGTATTCGGTTCGCTGATGGAAATGGCGCAGTGAATTAATTCATCCAGATCGCGTAACAGTTTTGCGGGGACAGGGCTTTTGTTGACGACTTCATCAATTGCCCAATCGACATTTGCAGGTTGGTACCAAAGAACATCGTCAGCATCGGTGATGCTTTTGTTGAGCGCGTTTTTGTGTACGCCCATGCGCATGGTGTTGGAGCGGGGTTCGATGATGGCGATAATTTTTTCGTCACCGACTTTTGCACGCAAACCAGCGAGAGTGGTTTTAATGGCGGTGGGGTGATGTGCAAAATCGTCGTAGACTTTAATGCTGTGCACATCGGCCAATACTTCCATGCGGCGTTTAACACCCGCAAATTGCTCCAATGCTTTGGCTCCGTGTTCCGGTGTTACTCCCACATGGCGCGCGGCAATAATGGCAGCCAGCCCGTTATTCACATTGTGGATGCCGGTTTGCTCCCAATTCACTTGTGCGACTTCAATTCCGTTATGCAATACCGCGAATGACGAGCCGTCGGCGGCTAATAATCTCGCTTGCCACTCGGCGGTGTTTTCGTGGGTTGGATTTTCATCATTAATCACGGCAAATTGTTGCTGTGGTGTCCAGCAACCCTGTTGGATTACTTCAGCGAGGGCTTTGTCATTGACGGGTGAAATTAATAACCCATTGTTGGGTACCGTGCGCACCAAGTGATGGAATTGTTTTTGGATGGCGGCGAGGTCGGGGAAAATATCGGCGTGATCAAATTCCAGGTTATTTAAAATTACAGTGCGTGCATTGTAGTGAACAAATTTGGAGCGTTTATCAAAAAAGGCGCTGTCGTATTCGTCCGCTTCTACGACAAAAAATGGTGTGCCGCCCAAGCGTGCCGAGGTTGGAAAGTTTTTCGTCACGCCGCCAATTAAATAACCCGGTTCCATACCGGCGTATTGCAGAATCCACGCGAGCATTGATGAGGTAGTGGTTTTGCCATGCGTGCCTGCAACGGCGAGAACCCATTTACCTTGCAGTACATGATCGCGCAGCCATTGCGGACCAGAAGTGTAAGGAATGCCTTGGTTGAGTACATATTCCACGCTCGGATTACCGCGGCTCATGGCGTTGCCGATGATTACCAGGTCGGGCGCTATGGGCATGTGTGGCGCTTGTAAAAAAGCAGGGTCAAAACCCTGGATCAATTCAATGCCCGCCTGCTCAAGTTGTGTGCTCATGGGTGGATAAACATTGGCATCGCTGCCGGTGACGCGGTGGCCGAGTTCTTTGGCGAGTTGGGCGAGGCTGCCCATGAAGGTGCCGCAAATACCGAGAATATGGATATGCATAGTGCTCACTACCAGTTCGATGAAATGGTAGTGAGCTTAGCATGATGCAAGCAGTGGTTACAGAACCATGAGGTTGTGTGAATAAAGCTTAGACGGCCTCGGCAATTTCTGTGTTGGATGAAGCGGCCGGTAAATAGCGTGCGCGTTTGGCGGCCTTCATACAGGTCAAGTCACCCATAAATAAACCGTCTACACAATTGCCGAATTCGGAATCAACACTGAAGGCGAGCAGATGATAGCCACCTTCCTCATAAAGGCTTGCGTATTGTTTAAACAACACCGGAATTTTGCAGTCGTGTTTTTTAAATTCCTCTTGTAGCAATTCAAACCCTTGCTCGCTGTTGAGGCCGGCAAAGCGATGCTGCAAATCAATTAATACGTCTTCGTCAACTTCATGCGGGTGCCTGCCTTCGGCGATGTTTTCGTCGTTGGCATTTTTTACTGAATAGTAACGCTCGTAATAAAACACCAATAAATCACGTAATGATTTTGGATAGTGAGCGCTCATGCTAACCGGGCCAAAAACAAAACGCACTTGTGGATGATGCGACAAATAAGCACCAAGGCCTTGCCATAAATAATCCAGGCTGGCTTTGCCCCAATAATCTGGATGAACAAAACTGCGCCCTAATTCCAGGCCCTGTTCTAAATAAGGAGTGAGCGAGACATTAAAGTCAAACAGCTCCGCGGTGTAGAGTGAATTCGCGCCTTTTTTTCTGATCAGTTTGTGGGCTTCACCCAATCTATAAGCGCCGGCGATGCACAGTTTTTCTTCATCCCACAATACTAAGTGGCGATAGTAGTGATCGTATTTGTCCAGATCGCGACGGCTTCCCGTTCCTTCGCCAACCAAGCGGAATGTTTGCTCGCGCAGGCGACCAATTTCGCGCAGGACCGTCGGGTGTTGGTCGTAATCGCATAAAAAGATGCTGTGGTTATCGCGTGTGGTACCGATTACTTGCGCCGTTTTAAATTCTTTTTTCAACGCAGCACGATCTTCCGGGTGAGCGATGGTTTTTTCAGTTACAAATACCGGAGTGCGGCTTTTTTTAGATGCGCTACCTTTGCCGACTTTGTAAACGTGCTTCTTTAAGCGTTTGATGAGCGCTTTATCCGCGAGCTGATCCGACTCCAACGCATGATGTGGAATCAATTCGCCCACACGGAATTTGATTTCTGCCGAGCGCTTGTTAAACATCTCGTGCGCAAGCAGGGCGGTGGCAAGCGGTTTGAAAATCATGGACGCGCTATAAAACAGCATGGAGTTTTTAGCGGAGACAAAAATCGGCAGCAACGGCGATTTTGTCTTGCGCGCAAAATGCAAAAATCCCGCCTGCCATTTTCCATCTTTAATTCCGGTTGGGCTTGCACGCGATACTGCACCCGCTGGGAAAATAATAATCGCCTCTTCGTTATTCAGCGCTTGCAGAATATTTTTATAGCTTTGCTTGTAGGCGGCGCGCGTCATGTTATCGAGTGGCAGCAGTAAATCGTGCAGCGGCTCAAATGCCATCAACATGTCATTGGCGATAATTTTTACATCTTTGCGCACTTCACTGACCAAGCGTACCAGTGCCAGTCCATCGAGCGAACCAATCGGGTGGTTGGCGATAATAATCACCCGCCCTTGTGCGGGAATGTTATTACGCTCGCGTTGGGAGATGCTGTAGCTGAAATTAAAATATTCAAAAATCCGGTCGATAAAATCGATGCCGCGATTGCCTTCATGCTCGCGCAAAAATGCGTTAATTTCTTTTTCGTGAGTGAGCTTGCGCAGAATGCTGAGCGTAGAATTGCGCACTATGGGCGATTGCTGGGTAAAGCCGGGAAATTTGTTGCTGAGGGACTGTTCGATATTGAGCATGGTAATCACAACCTTGCGATGGGCGATACTGCAAGGCTATGACTATTCAGTGACGGTTATGTGATGGAAATGTTGCAGATGTGTGACGGTGATAGGGCGAAATCTTGCGAAAATCTTGCAGATGGATTGCGGTGTTCTATCCGGGACCGTCTGAGACATGGATGTCGAAGATGAGCCCCCATGGATGGGTTTACGGCGTGTCCCGGATAGAACGCCGTAATCCATCGTGCGCATCGTTAAATGGTAGTTGCGCCCACCAACTGCTCTTCCTGCTTCGCCAGCAATGCAGCATAGGGCGCTTTAAGGCCGATTAATTTGCCGCTGTCGCTGGTGATGTCCAAATGTTCCTGCAATTCACTATCGATCAAGCGTTGGCTAATTAAAATCTCGCCTTTGTCCGGTTTTAAATGATTATTGTGTTGCACCACAAAATCTTTCAGTAGCGATTTATTCGAACTTACTGGCGCCGATAATTCATGTACTGCAGCGGCCAAGTGCAAGCGCGGGCTGGGGCTTTTTGCCGCGAGGCTATTTAATAACTGCGCAGCACAGGCGGCGCGGAAGCTGCACTCGTAAAAGGCTTCGCCGGTGAAATCGATAATCAGGGTTTCGCCCGATAACATCTGCCGCTCACCGCTGTATAAATTCAGTACGCCCTGCAATTGCTTTTCAAAACGGCGCAACACATTGGCAAAGCTTTCGCTGTTCAACTGCTGATACAGCTTGCCCATGTTGGTGATATCCAGACTCAAGCGCACAGAGACTTGTTTGGGTAATTCCGGTTCAGGTTCAGGCACATCATTGATAGTGGGCATCTTTTCCACAACTGCAGTCACTATCTCGTTGGCGGTAGGTAGCTTATCTTTTAATTGCGACCACCATTGACGTTGAATCGACCACCAAATCACCAGCAGGGTAAAAAACACCGCCGCCATCCACAGCATAAAAAAACGATAGTCGCGCTCGGTATGTACCGGGACATCGAGCGTCACTTCCAAATAGCCGGCTACGTTGTTGTGCAGGGCGATAGGGGCAGAAAAATTGTAGCGGCGGCCAGTGATTTCCTGATTGGGTTTAAAGCCGCTTTGCACCAGTAATTGGTTTTCCACATTGTGGATGGTGGCGCCGATTACATTGGGGTATTGGCCGACTTCCAACAGGATTGCCTGCAGGCTGACCAGATCCTGTTGGAGCGTAGCATTCACGGCTTGGCGCGCGGCGCTGTTGGCGAGAACCTGGCCATAGTGGCCGATTTGCTCGCGCTGGTTTTGTTCGCTGTTGTAGATGTAAGCCCAAGCGCCAAAAACACCCAGTGCAAGCAATAACAGACTGCACAGGCTGAGTTGGGGATAATTGCGGTAGGTTTTAATTAATGCCATTTCGTTGTTAAGTCCGTGCTCTCGATGATGCGTTCATGGTTCAACCCCGGTTCCTGTCAGGGTCAGTGGTGTTCCACTCGTCGCTGTGTAGTGTGAGTGTCGCGTGGAATTGCATTCTAGCCTAAGTTGTCAGCGCGCGTTAAGCCATTGCCAAGGGTGATCAGCACCAGTTTTGCACTTACAGGCTGCTGTGAGCCGCCCTGAATTCCGCTAGAATGCGCGCTTTGCGAAATCGCTCCAGCTTACACCATCAGGCCGTAGGTTTGGGCGAGCGGCAGGTTTGGCTCCCCTGATTAGAGAGGCTCTGTGAACGAACTTTTATTGATTAACGCATCGGGTCATGACCAGCCCGGCATCACCCACGCTATTACCAATGTGCTTGCCCGCAGCGGTGCGCGCGTGTTGGACATAGGCCAAGCGGTTATCCACGATACGCTGGCACTGGGAATTTTGGTTGAGTTACGCATTGCCGCCGATGCCCGCGCGCAGTTGCTGGAACAAATCCAGCATGCCACCCAACCACTGGGCATTCAGGTGCGCTTCCAAACCGTTAGCCCTGAAAGCTATGAGCATTGGGCTGAACAACAGGGTAAAACCCGTCACATAGTCACCTTGCTTGCACGGCAGATCGATGCTGACATGATCGCCGAGTTGACCGCAGTTACCTCCCAACATGGTTTGAACATTGACAGCATTAGTCGTTTGTCTGGCCGCGTTCCGCTCGCCGATCTGGATGCAGGCGAGGAACATCAAGGCAGTGCCTGCGTTGAATTTTCCGTGCGCGGCATGCCGGCCGATCTAACCGCGTTGCGGGCGGACTTTATGGAATTGTCGGCGCGTTTGAATATTGATGTCGCGTTCCAGCGCGATACGGTTTACCGCCGCAATCGTCGCCTCGTATGTTTTGATATGGACTCAACGCTGATTGAAGCGGAAGTGATCGACGAATTGGCAAAAGCCGCAGGCGTGGGGGAGCAGGTTTCAGAAATTACCGAAGCTGCCATGCGCGGTGAATTGGATTTCAAGCAAAGCTTCGCGCGGCGTATGGCGTTGTTGAAAGGTTTGGATGAATCTGTGCTCGCCGGCATTGCTGATGAATTGCGTATTACCGAAGGTGCCGAAAAATTAATTTCGTCACTCAAAAAGCTCGGTTACAAAACGGCGATCCTATCGGGCGGGTTTAATTATTTCGGACGCTATTTGCAAACCAAGCTCGGTATTGATTATGTCTATGCCAACGAACTGGATATTGTCGATGGCAAAGTCACCGGCGAGGTAAAAGGCATAGTGGTCGATGGCCAGCGCAAAGCGGAATTATTGGCGATGTTGGCAAAGCAGGAGGGCATAGCATTGGAGCAAGTGATCGCCGTTGGCGACGGCGCAAATGATTTGCCTATGCTCAGCGTTGCCGGCCTCGGTGTTGCTTTCCGCGCAAAACCCTTGGTAAAAGCCTCTGCAGAACATGCGATTTCCAATTTGGGACTGGATGCCATTTTGTATCTGTTGGGCTTTAGAGAAAGGGATAAATTACTTTAGGTTTTTTCCATCAACGCTTTTTAAGGAAATGCATATGAACTCAAAACAGCGTGAAGAATTGCTACAAGTATTAGCGTCCCGCTTTGAAAAAAATATGAGCCGCCATAAAGGGATTGAATGGGCTAAGGTGCAGGCAAAGTTAGAAGCAAATGCAGACAAGCTCAAAACGCTCAATGAAATGGAAGCAACGGGCGGTGAGCCGGATGTAGTTGGGTTTGATAAAAAAACGGGTGAATTTATTTTTTTCGATTGCGCGGCAGAAAGCCCAAAGGGCCGTCGAAGTGTTTGTTTTGATCGCGAGGGATTGGAATCGCGCAAAGAGCATAAGCCGGAAAATAATGCGTTGGATATGGCCGCGGCTATGGGCATCGAATTATTAACCGAAGCGCAATATCGCGAGCTGCAGACTTTAGGTGAGTTTGACTTAAAAACATCAAGTTGGATTCAAACACCGGAATCAATTCGAAAGCTGGGCGGTGCGCTCTTTGCGGACCGTCGTTACGACACGGTATTTGTCTATCACAATGGTGCGCAAAGTTATTATGCAGCGCGCGCTTTTCGTGGGTCACTGAGGGTGTGAATTTTGCGGATATAAAATATCTGCAGGGGGCAAAATAAAAACTGCTTGATAAGGAAATGCAGATGAAAAAAATAGTATCTACTTTGGGAATATTCAGTCTGGTGTTGGTAGACGATGCCATGGCTGAGTGTTCAATCACCAACGCAATTTATGCTTACGATGACAACCCTTCGGTTACCGCCCGCTTCCAGCGGTTAAAACACAAATCCTTAACCAATGTGTATTTCACCATCACCAGTTCCACCGGACAGGCGTTGTGGTTTACGTTTGATTGGGGTAATGGTTTTAGTCAGGAACGTTTGGTGTCCAGTAAAACGAATCCGGCTGATGATAGCTGGCAGCCGCAGGATCCGGATTCGAGTCGCGACAGAGTCATTAGTGATTTGAGTTATTTTAGTTTTGATAAAAATTTAAAGTCGCTAGAGGGCAAGCTTCAGTTGGGGGAGTTGGCCCCAGATTACATCTTCATTCCAGAGCTCGCTCCAACACTGTGGTATGCGCGCGATAAAAACTTGTTTGCAGATACATTGGGCAGAGCTATGTTCAGGTTGCGCGAATGCAAAGAATAAACTGGGTTTGCTGAACAAAATAAAAAAGGCGCTCGCGGGAGCGCCTTTTTATCATTATTACAAGCCTGCGATAGTGCTCGATGCCCATTGCCGATAAGACGCCCCGTTAGGACTTTGATCCGCGCGCAGTTTGAGACCGATGGTTTGGTAGATATCAGCCTGGGTCTTGCGGCCAATATTTAGCACGCGTCCACCCGTGATTCCTGCACCGGCAACCAGCATAGGAACGTTGGAGTTCCCGTGGGAGTCAGCATCGCCCATGTCCGATACTTGAGTGACGATGGTAGAGCCCAACAAC
>CABFVI010000016.1_pt1 | contig 16579 bp, 11 predicted proteins | sample 7065511 | NCBI WGS metagenome assembly CABFVI01 (sample SAMEA5704812, study PRJEB33009) | decomposition metagenome | isolation source: culture collections or soil
TCGAATCAGAAGTTTACGTGTTGTCTAAAGATGAAGGTGGTCGTCACACTCCATTCTTTAAAGGTTATCGTCCACAGTTCTACTTCCGTACAACTGACGTGACTGGTGCTGTTGAATTGCCAGAAGGCGTTGAGATGGTAATGCCAGGTGACAACATCAAGATGGTTGTTACTTTGATTCACCCAATTGCGATGGAAGACGGTCTGCGTTTTGCTATCCGTGAAGGTGGTCGTACTGTTGGTGCTGGCGTTGTTGCCAAAATCATTCAGTAATTAATTTGTGATGTGGCGGCATGCTGCCACATCACATTTGCTTCAGTTATGTTAGGCCAGTAGTTCAATTGGTAGAGCACCGGTCTCCAAAACCGGGTGTTGGGGGTTCGAGTCCCTCCTGGCCTGCCAAATTTCATGAAGGTTTGTTGCGATAATGACTGCTAATACTGAAGAAAAGGTTTACCGACTGGATGCCATTAAGTGGCTTTTAGTTGTTGCTGTGGTTGCTGCAGGTGTTGTCGGAAACTCTCATTTCTCTGCTGAATCTATTCTCTATCGTGCGCTAGGTTTGTTGGTGCTGGCTGCTATTGCGGTTTTCATTGCGCTGCAAACGGCTAAAGGTGTCGCGATTGCCGATATTGTTCGTGGTGCATTGGTTGAGCTGCGCAAAGTTGTGTGGCCGAGTCGTCAGGAAACCAACCAAACCACATTAATTGTGTTGGCAGTAGTGTTTGTTATGGCCATTATTTTGTGGTTATTGGACACTCTCTTTGGTTTCATTGCTTCCAGCATCATAGGATAGATAAGTATGGCTAAGCGTTGGTACGTAGTGCATGCCTATTCTGGCTACGAAAAAAAAGTAGCGGCCTCTCTGCGTGATCGTGTTGCGCTTTATGGCATGGAAGAAAGCTTTGGTGAGATATTGGTTCCCACTGAAGAAGTTATTGAGATGCGTGGTGGGCAAAAGCGTAAAAGTGAGCGCAAGTTTTTCCCTGGTTACGTATTAGTGCAGATGGAATTGAATGACGACACTTGGCACTTGGTAAAAGATACTCCTCGTGTAATGGGCTTTATTGGTGGCAAGGCAGATCAGCCTGCACCAATTACTGAAAAAGAAGCTGACGCTATTTTGCGTCGCGTTGATGACTCTATTGAGAAGCCTAAGCCAAAAACTATTTTTGAACCGGGTGAGATGGTGCGCGTTATCGATGGGCCATTTAATGATTTTAATGGTGTTGTTGAAGAAGTTAACTACGACAAAAATAAACTGCGTGTTGCGGTATTGATTTTTGGTCGATCCACTCCGGTGGAGTTAGAGTTTAGTCAGGTCGAAAAAACCTAATCTCTAAACAAGTTTTAAATGCCCTTCTTTGCTATGCAAAGAGGGGTTTTCGTGTCCTTGGTCTACGCCAAGGGCGGGGAGCCTGAGACGTCAGATTTTGCCAAAGATCTGGCTGAGGCGCTAACACCCATAGGGGAGTAATATCATGGCAAAAAAAGTAACCGCTTACGTTAAGCTGCAAGTTGCAGCTGGCAAAGCAAACCCAAGTCCACCAGTTGGTCCAGCTCTTGGTCAGCACGGTGTTAACATCATGGAATTCTGTAAAGCTTTCAATGCGCAAACACAAGGCATGGAAGTTGGCTCACCAGTGCCTGTAATTATCAGCGTATACAGTGACCGTAGCTTTACTTTCGTCATGAAAACTCCACCTGCATCTTTCTTGTTGAAGAAAGCAGCTGGCATCACCAGTGGTAGCGGTCGCCCCAACACGAATAAGGTTGGCAAGGTAACTCGCGCTCAGCTGGAAACCATTGCAACTACCAAGATGGCAGATCTTACCGCATCAGATATGGACGCCGCTGTGCGCACTATCGCTGGTTCTGCTCGTTCAATGGGTCTGGAAGTGGAGGGCGTATAAAATGGCTAAAATTACCAAGCGTCAACGTGCTATTAACGAGAAAGTTGATTCAACCAAGCAGTATTCAATCGAAGAAGCTGTTGCATTGCTGAAAGATCTTTCCAATGTAAAGTTTGCTGAAACTGTTGATGTATCAGTAAATCTCGGTATTGATCCACGTAAATCTGATCAATCAGTTCGCGGTGCAACTACTCTTCCGCACGGTAATGGTAAATCAGTACGTGTTGCTGTTTTCACCCAGGGTGCTAACGCTGAAGCTGCAAAAGCTGCTGGCGCAGAGTTTGTTGGTATGGATGAACTTGCTGCCGAAATCAAAGCGGGCAAAATGGATTTTGATGTAGTTATTGCCAGTCCGGACGCTATGCGCGTTGTAGGTCAATTAGGTCAAGTGCTTGGTCCTCGCGGCCTGATGCCAAACCCAAAAACCGGCACCGTAACTCCTGACGTTGTTACCGCTGTAAAAAATGCCAAAGCTGGTCAGATTCGTTACCGCGCAGAGAAAGGCGGTATTGTTCATGGTGGTTTGGGTAAAATTTCATTTGATGCTGTTGCGATCAAAGAGAACCTTGAGGCACTGATTGGCGATCTGAAAAAAGCTAAACCAGCTACATCTAAGGGTATTTACATCAAGAAGATTTCCTTGAGTTCTACCATGGGGCCTGGCTTGGTAATCGATCAAGCGTCACTCGCGATTTAATTCGCTGGCGCGCAAAGAACTTTGGGGTCCGCTTACTGAGCGGGCCGTCAAAGACCGTAGGTGTTCGGTGTGGTCTGTGAAAACAAATTGCCAGAACTTAATGAAAGCCGCCTACGCAGATGGTGAGACCCTATTCAGCTAAATGATGTTACAGGAGTACTGTTACAGAAATTTGGCGAATGACTTCACCGAATAATGGTTCCGGTAATTTTATTGGAGCTGGTAGTTAACGATAAATTATTTTTTGCGTTCAGCAAAAGAAATTTATCAATCAGGAGAAATCCCGTGGCATTAGGTCTTGAAGGCAAAAAGGCGATCGTCGCTGAAGTCCAAGACGCTGCAAAGAGCGCTCTGTCTGCTGTTATCGCCGATTCTCGCGGTGTAACTGTTGGCAAGATGACTGCTCTGCGCAAGCAGGCCCGTGAAGCTGGCGTCTGGGTAAAAGTCGTCCGTAACACATTGGCCCGTCGCGCTGTGCAAGGTACAGCTTACGAGTGTCTCGCAGACAAGTTCGTAGGTCCAACTCTGATTGCATTCTCTACTGTTCATCCTGGTGCTGGTGCTCGTATCCTTCAGGATTTTGCTAAAGAAAATGACAAGTTTGAGTTGAAAGCTGCTGCCTTTGAAGGTGAGTTAGTGAACATCGCTGTGCTGGCTACTTTGCCAACATACGACGAAGCTATTTCTCGTCTGATGAGCGTGATGAAAGAAGCTTCAGCCGGCAAACTGGTTCGCACTATTGCGGCCGTTCGCGATCAAAAAGAACAGCAAGCTGCTTAATCATTGGATTACGGCTTACTTTAGATTTAACGAGCAAAATGCTCCATTAATTAGGAATTGAGACATGTCTCTGACTAAAGACGATATCATCAATGCCATCGCAGAAATGTCTGTTAAAGACGTTGTTGAGTTGATCTCTGCAATGGAAGAAAAATTCGGTGTTAGCGCTGCCGCTGCAACTGTTGCTGTTGCTGCTGGTCCAGTTGCTGCTGCTGAAGAGCAAACTGAATTCGACGTAATTCTTTCATCTATTGGTGACAAGAAAGTTAACGTAATTAAAGCTGTTCGTGAGCTGACTGGTCTGGGCTTGAAAGAAGCTAAAGACTTGGTAGAAGCTGCACCTAAAGCGATTAAAGAAGCTGTTTCCAAGGCTGATGCTGATGCAGCAAAAGCTAAGTTGGAAGAAGCTGGTGCAGTTGTAGAAGTTAAATAATTCTACTGCTGTGTCGCGGTCCATTTACAGTTTGGACACAGGGCTGGTGAGCATTTGCTTGCCAGCCTTTTTCTGTTTTCAGAAGAGTCCTTGTATATCGCTGTAGTGGTCCTGAAGATGGCGAACACCAAGTGCGCCATCGATTACTGTCTAAAAGTAATCGTAAGTTTGTCGAGTGTTTAAGTTTTTACAAAGAAACGCATTGGCGTTTTCATGGCTGCGATCAAGCCCGATCCGCGAACAAGCTGGGGAATACAGATGGCTTACTCATATACTGAGAAAAAACGTATCCGCAAGGATTTTGGCAAACTGCCGCACGTAATGGATGTACCTTACCTTTTGGCGATTCAGTTAGATTCCTACAGAAAGTTTACTCAGGCAGATACTGCGCCCGGTAAGCGTGATGATATGGGGCTGCACGCTGCATTCCGTTCCGTTTTTCCAATCGTTAGCTACTCAGGTAATGCTGCGCTCGAATATGTGAGCTACAACCTTGGTAAGGCGGCGTTTGATGTAAACGAGTGTATCCTGCGCGGTGTTACTTATGCCGTCCCTCTGCGCGTGAAGGTCCGTTTGATTATTTATGATCGTGAATCATCTAACAAAGCGATCAAAGACATTAAAGAACAAGAAGTGTACATGGGCGAAATCCCGCTCATGACCGATAACGGTACTTTTGTTATCAATGGTACCGAACGTGTAATCGTTTCCCAGTTGCATCGTTCTCCTGGCGTGTTCTTCGATCACGATAAAGGCAAGACCCATTCTTCGGGTAAATTGCTGTATTCCGCCCGTATTATTCCTTACCGTGGTTCATGGTTGGATTTTGAATTCGATCCAAAAGATCTGTTGTATGTTCGTATTGACCGTCGCCGTAAATTGCCGGCGACTATTCTGTTGCGCGCACTTGGATTCAGCTCGCAAGAAATGCTGGCGATGTTCTTCGAAACCAGCACCTTTACTTTGGGTAAAGATGGTCAGTTTAGTTATGAAGTAGTTCCATCACGTTTGCGTGGTGATGTAGCAACCTTCGATATTAAAGATGACAAAGGCAATATCATTGTTGAAGAAGGGCGTCGTATTACTGCTCGCCACATTCGTCAATTGGAGAAGGCCGGTGTAAACCAGATGGATGTTCCATCTGAATACCTGTTGGGCCGCTCACTGGCGAAGGATGTTGTTGATACTCGCAGTGGTGAGTTGTTGTTTGAATGCAACACTGAAATCACTGCCGATGCACTTGCCAAATTGGTGACCGCTGGTGTCACCAATGTTGAAACTTTGTATACCAACGAACTGGATTGCGGTGCGTTTATCTCCGAAACCCTGCGTGTTGACCCGACTCGCACTGCGTTGGAAGCATTGGTAGAAATCTACCGCATGATGCGCCCAGGCGAGCCACCAACTAAAGAATCTGCTGAAGCGCTGTTCCAGAATTTGTTCTTCTCTCAAGAGCGTTATGATCTTTCTGCGGTAGGTCGCATGAAGTTCAACCGTCGCCTCGGTCGTGAAGCCGAAACCGGTGAGGGTACATTGTCGAACGACGATATCGTTGATGTGATGAAGACTTTGATCTCAATCCGTAACGGTAAGGGCGTTGTGGATGATATTGATCACTTGGGTAACCGTCGCGTTCGCTCTGTAGGTGAGATGGCTGAAAACCAATTCCGTGTTGGTTTGGTGCGTGTTGAGCGTGCAGTGAAAGAGCGTCTCTCTATGGCGGAAAGCGAAGGCTTGATGCCACAAGATTTGATTAACGCAAAACCTGTTGCAGCTGCAGTGAAAGAATTCTTCGGTTCTTCGCAACTGTCGCAATTTATGGATCAAAACAACCCGCTGTCAGAGATCACGCACAAGCGTCGTGTCTCTGCGCTTGGCCCTGGTGGTTTGACTCGTGAACGTGCAGGCTTTGAGGTTCGTGACGTACATCCGACTCACTATGGTCGTGTATGTCCAATCGAAACTCCGGAAGGTCCAAACATTGGTTTGATTAACTCTCTGGCAACTTATGCCCGCACTAACAATTACGGCTTCCTTGAAAGTCCGTATCGCAAAGTGGTTAACGGCAAAGTAACCAGCGAAATTGATTTCCTGTCGGCAATTAATGAATCTGATTATGTAATTGCACAGGCATCGGCCACTTTGGATGACGCAGGCAACCTGACTGAAGAATTGGTTTCTGTGCGTCACTTGAATGAATTTACCTTGAAAGGGCCGGCTGACGTTCAATATATGGACGTGTCTGCGCGCCAAGTAGTTTCTGTTGCAGCTTCTCTGATTCCATTCCTTGAGCACGACGATGCGAACCGCGCATTGATGGGTTCAAACATGCAGCGTCAGGCTGTTCCAACCTTGCGCTCACAAAAGCCCCTGGTTGGTACCGGTATGGAGCGCAACGTAGCGGCTGACTCAGGTGTGTGTGTTGTTGCAAAACGCGGCGGTGTTATCGACAGCGTTGATGCCGGTCGTATCGTAGTAAAAGTACACCACGATGAAGTAGAAGCGGGCGATGCAGGTGTAGATATTTACAACCTGATTAAATACACCCGTTCGAACCAAAACACCTGTATTAACCAACGTCCAATCGTAAGCATGGGTGATTCAGTATCCCGTGGCGATATTCTGGCTGATGGTCCGTCTGTTGATATGGGTGAATTGGCACTTGGCCAAAACATGCGTATCGCTTTCATGCCGTGGAATGGTTACAACTTTGAAGACTCGATTCTGGTTTCAGAGCGCGTTGTACAAGAAGACCGTTTCACCACTATCCATATTCAGGAATTGACTTGTATCGCACGTGATACCAAGTTGGGCAGCGAAGAAATCACCGCTGATATCCCGAACGTTGGTGAGAGTGCGCTGAGCAAACTCGACGAATCTGGCATTGTGTACATCGGTGCAGAAGTAGTTGGTGGCGATATTCTGGTTGGTAAAGTGACGCCAAAAGGTGAAACCCAGCTGACTCCGGAAGAAAAACTGTTGCGTGCGATTTTCGGTGAGAAAGCGTCTGATGTTAAAGATACTTCTTTGCGCGTACCTTCAAGCACTAAAGGTACTGTAATCGACGTTCAGGTTTTCACGCGTGATGGTTTGGAAAAAGACCAGCGTAGTCTGGAAATCGAAAAGTCCCAGCTCGACGAAGTTCGTAAAGACTTGAACGAAGAATACCGTATCGTTGAGACGGCAACCTTCGAGCGTTTGCGTTCTGCATTGGTTGGTCAAGTTGTCGCGTCAGGAAAAAATGTGAAGAAAGGCGAAGCCATGACTCACGAAACTCTTGATGGCTTGGAAAAAGACCAATGGTTCAAGTTGCGCATGGCAGAAGATGTGCTGAATGAGCAGATTGATCGTGCTGAAGAGCAATTGGCTGAGCGTCGTAAGATTCTCGACGAGCGTTTTGAAGATAAGAAACGCAAGTTGTCTACCGGTGATGATTTGGCACCGGGCGTACTTAAAATCGTTAAGGTTTACCTGGCGATCAAGCGTCGTATCCAACCGGGCGACAAGATGGCCGGTCGTCACGGTAACAAGGGTGTTATCTCGGTAATTATGCCGATTGAAGACATGCCTTACGATGAGAATGGCGAGACTGTTGATATCGTTCTCAATCCACTCGGCGTACCTTCACGTATGAACGTGGGTCAGGTGTTGGAAATGCACTTGGGTATGGCTGCTAAAGGTTTGGGCGTGAAGATCAACAAGTTGGTGCAAGAGCAAAAAGCAATTGCCGACATTCGCGCTTTCCTTGAAGACATCTACAACAAAACCGGTGATGTAGCAGCGAAAGAAGATCTGGCTTCGTTCAGCGACAAAGAAATTCTGGACTTGGCTAAAAACCTGGCTGACGGTGTGCCTATGGCAACGCCAGTATTTGATGGTGCTAAAGAGCACGAAATCAAAGCGCTGTTGCGTTTGGCGGGTCTGTCGGATACCGGTCAATCCATCCTTTATGATGGTCGTACCGGTGATCAGTTCACTCGTCCTGTGACTGTGGGTTATATGTACATGCTCAAGTTGAACCACTTGGTGGATGACAAGATGCATGCTCGTTCAACCGGCTCTTATAGTTTGGTTACCCAACAGCCTTTGGGTGGTAAAGCGCAATTTGGTGGTCAGCGTTTTGGTGAGATGGAGGTGTGGGCGCTTGAAGCGTACGGCGCCGCTTACACCTTGCAAGAAATGCTTACTGTTAAGTCGGATGACGTTGCGGGTCGTACCAAGATGTATAAAAACATCGTTGATGGCGACCACCGTATGGAGCCCGGCATGCCGGAGTCCTTCAACGTACTCGTTAAGGAAATCCGTTCTCTGGGTATCAACATCGAGCTTGAGCAAGACGATTAATGCTCAAGCTTACGCACCAATATCGGTACTAAGTTGCCGATATTGGTCGTAGCCCGGAACCAGTAACACCAAAGAATTTGCCTCGAAGTTTAATGAAAGCTCCCCCGGAGCCAACAGGAGAAAGCGCCTTGAAAGACTTACTGAATTTGCTCAAGTCCCAGGGACAAGTCGAAGAGTTCGACTCTATTCGTATTAGCTTGGCATCACCTGAAATGATTCGTTCATGGTCGTTCGGCGAAGTAAAAAAGCCGGAAACCATCAACTACCGTACCTTCAAGCCTGAGCGTGAAGGTTTGTTCTGCGCCAAGATCTTTGGCCCAGTAAAAGATTACGAGTGCTTGTGCGGTAAGTACAAGCGTATGAAGCACCGCGGCATTATCTGTGAGAAGTGCGGCGTTGAAGTGACTTTGGCAAAAGTGCGCCGTGAGCGTATGGGTCACATTGAGCTGGCTAGCCCGGTTGCGCATATTTGGTTTTTGAAATCACTGCCGAGCCGTATTGGTTTGTTGCTGGATATGACCCTGCGTGATATCGAGCGTGTACTGTATTTTGAATCCTACGTAGTGACCGAGCCAGGCATGACTACCTTGGAGCGCGGTCAATTGCTTTCTGATGAGCAATACTTTGAAGCCATGGAAGAATTCGGTGATGAGTTCGAAGCGCAAATGGGTGCTGAAGCAATTCAGACATTGATGCGTGCTATCGATCTGGAATCTGAGATTCAACGCCTGCGCGAAGAAATCCCGAATACCACCAGCGAAACCAAAATCAAGAAATACTCCAAGCGCTTGAAACTTTTGGAAGCATTCTTCTTCTCGGGTAACAAGCCTGAGTGGATGGTAATGGAAGTGTTGCCAGTATTGCCGCCAGATTTGCGTCCATTGGTTCCGCTGGATGGTGGTCGTTTCGCAACTTCTGATTTGAACGATTTGTATCGCCGTGTTATCAACCGTAACAACCGTTTGAAGCGCCTGTTAGATCTGAATGCGCCGGATATCATCGTGCGCAACGAAAAGCGTATGCTGCAAGAAGCGGTAGATGCGCTGTTAGATAATGGTCGTCGTGGTCGTGCGATTACCGGTTCGAACAAGCGTCCGCTGAAATCTCTGGCTGACATGATCAAAGGTAAACAAGGTCGCTTCCGTCAAAACCTGCTCGGTAAGCGTGTTGACTACTCGGGTCGTTCGGTGATCGTGGTGGGGCCGACCCTGCGTCTGCATCAGTGCGGTCTGCCGAAAAAAATGGCGTTGGAATTGTTCAAGCCGTTTATTTTCAGCAAACTCGAGTTGCGTGGTTTGGCGACCACGATTAAAGCCGCCAAGAAAATGGTTGAGCGCGAAGAAGCTGTCGTATGGGATATTCTCGACGAAGTTATCCGCGAGCATCCGGTTCTTCTGAACCGTGCGCCAACCCTTCACCGTCTCGGTATTCAGGCGTTCGAGCCAGTACTGATTGAAGGTAAAGCAATCCAGCTGCATCCACTCGTCTGTTCTGCATATAACGCGGACTTCGACGGTGACCAGATGGCTGTTCACGTTCCTCTGACTATTGAAGCTCAGTTGGAAGCTCGTGCACTGATGATGTCAACCAACAACATTCTGTCTCCAGCGTCAGGCGAACCAGTTATCGTTCCCTCTCAAGACGTGGTACTGGGCTTGTACTGGATGACCCGTGACCGTGTAAACGCCAAAGGCGAAAACATGGTGTTTGCGGATATAGCGGAAGTGTCACGCGCTTATTACTCCAAACAAGTTGATTTGCAGGCGCGTATTAAAGTGCGCTTGAGCGAAACCTTGATTGGCGAAGAGGGCGAGAAGACTACGACTGTTAAAATTGTTGACACCACTGTTGGTCGTACGTTGCTTTGGGATATTTGCCCTCCCGGCATGCCCTTGGAGATGATCAATCGCCCTATGGTTAAAAAGGCAATCTCGGCTGCAATCAACTACTGCTATCGCGTAGTGGGCTTGAAGGCAACCGTAATTTTTGCCGACCGTTTGATGTACACCGGTTACGACTTCTCTACCAAGTCTGGCTCATCAATTGGTGTTAACGACTTCACCATTCCGGCTGCAAAAGCCGAGATCATTGGTCGCGCTGACGCTGAAGTAAAAGAAATCGAAACCCAATACGCTTCAGGTCTGGTGACCCAGGGTGAGAAATACAACAAGGTTATCGACATTTGGTCGCGTGCTAACGATTTGGTTGCCAAATCGATGATGGAAGGTATTTCCAAAGAGGCCGTTATCAATCGCGATGGCGTTGAAGAATTGCAGCCGTCATTTAACTCTGTATTTATGTACGCTGACTCAGGTGCGCGTGGTTCGCCCGCCCAGATCCGTCAGTTGGCTGGTATGCGTGGTTTGATGGCGCGTCCGGATGGCTCGATCATCGAGACTCCAATTAAAGCGAACTTCCGTGAAGGCTTGAACGTACTTCAGTACTTCATTTCAACGCACGGTGCGCGTAAAGGTTTGGCTGATACCGCATTGAAGACCGCGAACTCCGGTTACCTGACTCGTCGTTTGGTTGACGTTGCACAAGATCTGGTAGTAACTGCTATCGACTGTGGTACCGACGAAGGTCTTACCATGTCTCCGGTAATCGAAGGCGGCGACGTTATCGAATCTCTGGGTGACCGTATCCTTGGTCGTATTATCGCGCGCGATGTAATTCGTCCGGGTTCTGACGAAATTCTGGTTCCGGCTGGCACCATGATTGACGAAGCCTGGGTTGAGCGCGTTGAAGCTATGGGTATCGACGAGGTTCTGGTTCGTTCACCTATCACTTGTGAAGCGCGCAGCGGTATCTGCTCCATGTGTTACGGCCGTGATCTGGCTCGTGGTCACCGTGTAAACGTGGGTGAGGCAGTTGGTGTTATCGCAGCTCAATCGATCGGTGAACCGGGTACCCAGCTGACCATGCGTACCTTCCACATCGGTGGTGCGGCTTCGCGAGCGTCGGCAGCTGATAGCGTACAAGTTAAACAAGAAGGTACTGTACGTCTGTTGAACGTGAAGGTTGTGAGCAACCCAGCGGGCAACTTGGTTGCAGTATCCCGTTCAGGCGAGTTGGCGATTGCCGATGGTAGTGGCCGTGAGCGTGAGCGTTACAAGATTCCTTACGGCGCATTGATTACCGTTAAAGATGGCGAAGCAGTAAAAGGCGGCCAAATCATCGCCAAATGGGATCCGCATACCCACCCGATCGTATCGGAAGTGGCGGGTACTGTTGCCTTCTCTGGAATGGAAGACGGTCTGTCGATTCGTCGTCAAACCGATGAGCTGACTGGTTTGAGCTCTATCGAGATTTTGGATCCGGCCGAGCGTCCATCAGCAGGTAAGGACTTGCGTCCAGCAGTAACCTTGGTTGATGCAAAAGGAAAAGAGCTGTTCCTTGCGAATACCAATGTCCCTGCGCACTACATGCTTCCAGCTAAGGCGATTTTGAGTATCAACAATAGTGACATCATCAATGTTGGTGACATTATTGCGCGTATCCCGCAAGAAGGTTCGAAGACTCGTGACATCACCGGTGGTCTGCCGCGCGTTGCCGACTTGTTTGAAGCACGTCGCCCGAAAGAGCCGTCAATTTTGGCGGAAATCTCAGGTACCGTTAGCTTTGGTAAAGAAACCAAAGGCAAGCGCCGGTTGATTATCACCCCAACTGACGGTCAGGTGCTGGATGATGGTTCGACCCATTATGAGGTGCTGATTCCTAAGCATCGTCAGCTGACTGTGTTTGAAGGTGAAATGGTTGCCAAGGGTGAAGTTGTATCTGATGGTCCAAGTAACCCGCATGACATTTTGCGTTTGCAAGGTGTTGAGGCGCTTTCACGTTACATCACTAACGAAATCCAGGACGTTTACCGTTTGCAAGGTGTGAAGATTAACGATAAGCACATTGAAACTATCGTTCGTCAAATGTTGCGTAAGGTAGAAATCACCACCATGGGCGACTCGTCGTTCGTGAAAGGTGAGCAGGTTGAGTACAATCACGTACTGGAAGAAAACGAAAAACTGCGTGCAGAGGCGCGTCAGCCGGCCAACTACGAGCGTCAGCTGCTAGGTATTACTAAAGCATCTTTGGCGACCGAATCGTTTATCTCTGCGGCATCGTTCCAGGAAACTACTCGCGTATTGACTGAGGCGGCAGTAACCGGCAAGAAAGATGCGTTGCGCGGCTTGAAAGAAAACGTGGTTGTAGGTCGATTAATTCCAGCCGGTACAGGTTTGGCATATCACTCAGACCGCAAGCGTCGCCGCGAAGCTGCGATCAGCCATGATACTGGTGTGAGTGCAGAAGACGTTGAAGCAGCATTAACCGAGGCGTTGAAATCAAGCATTGGTTAATGCTTGATTACACGCTGAGGAAAAGAGAGCTCAGGCTCTCACGGTAAACCCGCAGCAAGGCTGGTAACCCCAGCCTTGCTTTTTTATCGGACAATTGTCCATTAAATAAGCGGGCTTTTCCTTGACGGTGGTTGGGTGCATCTTTACAATGCGCCACCCACTTTTCCGAAGTGGGAAGCAGGGCTATTTTTGTGTTTTTGCCCGCTTTCTTAAAACCTGCCTTCGAATATGAAGGCGTATTATCTGTGGAGTTTGTTTTCATGCCAACGATCAATCAATTGATTCGTAAGCCGAGAAAACCCATCGTAGACAAGAGCGACGTTCCAGCTCTGCAAGGTAACCCGCAAAGACGCGGTGTTTGCACTCGCGTTTATACGACTACACCTAAAAAGCCAAACTCAGCATTGCGTAAAGTGTGCCGTGTTCGTTTGACCAATGGCTTCGAAGTGTCTTCCTATATCGGCGGTGAAGGCCATAACTTGCAAGAGCACAGCGTGGTGTTGATCCGTGGCGGTCGTGTTAAAGACTTGCCAGGTGTTCGTTACCATACTGTACGTGGTTCACTGGATACTTCCGGTGTTGCCAAGCGTAGACAGGGTCGTTCCAAATACGGTGCTAAACGTCCTAAGTAATGGTTGGCGGAGTTTATCCGCCGCTTATGCTTTACGTTTAATGTTTTCGGTGTACAACCGAGTAAGGCCAAGCAAATTTCGAAGCAATTGGGCTTCAAATGTTGTCTTGGAATTTTCCTGAAGAGAGGCTTTCAAAATGCCAAGAAGACGTGTCGTCGCCAAGCGCGAAACGCTGCCGGATCCAAAATTCGGTAACGTGACTCTGGCGAAATTCATGAACCACGTGATGATCAGTGGTAAAAAATCGGTAGCAGAGCGCATTATTTATGGTGCTATGGATATCGTACAAACCAAATTGAATCGCGATCCTTTAGAGGTTTTCTCTGAAGCTCTCGAGAACATCGCTCCATTGGTTGAGGTTAAATCTCGCCGTGTGGGTGGTGCAACCTATCAAGTTCCTGTTGAGGTGCGTGCGTCACGTCGCAGTGCGCTGGCAATGCGTTGGTTGGTGGATTACTCGCGTAAGCGTGGTGAGAAATCAATGCCTGCACGTTTGGCTGGCGAGTTGATGGATGCTGCACAAGGCAAAGGCGCTGCGGTTAAAAAGCGTGAAGACGTTCACCGTATGGCCGAAGCGAACAAGGCGTTCTCGCATTTCCGTTTCTAACGGAAGCTTGTTCCAAAACGCCTATGCGAAAATAAGGGCAGCAATAGCTGCCTTTATCTTTAATGGCGAATATGTAATCGGGGATTATCTCTGTGGCACGTAAAACACCTATTGCACGCTACCGTAATATTGGTATCTGCGCTCACGTTGATGCTGGTAAGACAACAACGACAGAGCGTGTGCTGTTTTATACCGGGCTATCTCACAAGATTGGTGAGGTGCACGACGGAGCGGCTACTACAGATTGGATGGTGCAGGAGCAGGAGCGTGGCATTACTATCACCTCGGCGGCTGTAACGACATTCTGGAAGGGCATGGGTGGCCAGTTTGAAGAGCATCGTATCAATGTAATTGATACTCCCGGGCACGTTGATTTTACTATTGAGGTGGAGCGCTCGCTGCGAGTCCTTGATGGTGCTGTGGTCGTTTTGTGTGGTTCGTCGGGCGTGCAGCCGCAGACTGAAACTGTATGGCGCCAAGCGAATAAGTACGAAGTTCCTCGCATAGTATTTGTGAATAAAATGGATCGTACGGGTGCTGGTTATATGCGAGTGGTTGAGCAGCTGAGAACCCGTTTGGGTGCTAATGCTGTTCCGTTGCAGATGACCATTGGTGCTGAAGATGAGTTCAAGGGAGTTGTTGATCTGGTTAAGATGCGCGCCATTATCTGGAGCGAGGAAGATCAAGGGATGACTTTTGCGTACGAGCCTATTCCCGCAGATCTAGTATCGACTTGCGAAAAAATGCGTGAATTCCTGATAGAGTCCGCTGCTGAGTCTAGCGAAGAGCTGATGGAAAAATATCTGGGTGGCGAGGAGCTTACAGAAGAAGAAATTAAAGCTGGTATTCGTGCTCGCACCTTGGCAAACGAAATTATTCCTGTGATTGGGGGCTCGGCCTTCAAGAACAAAGGCGTTCAGGCGATGCTGGATGCGGTTGTTGATTACCTGCCGGCGCCAACCGAGGTTAAGGCCATTGAGGGCGTACTGGAAGATGGCGAGACGGTCGCCACGCGTAAGGCGAGCGATGATGAGCCTTTCTCTGCATTAGCTTTCAAGATCGCGACTGACCCGTTTGTGGGTACCTTAACCTTTTTCCGCGTTTATTCGGGCACGCTTGAGTCGGGTGATACCGTGCTCAATTCGGTAAAGGGCAAAAAAGAACGTGTTGGTCGCATGGTGCAAATGCATGCCAATCAGCGTCACGAAATTAAAGAGGTATTGGCGGGCGATATTGCCGCTGGCATCGGCTTTAAGGATTGTACTACCGGTGACACCTTGTGTGCGCTTGATAGTGTTATCGTCCTTGAGCGCATGGACTTTCCTGAGCCCGTCATTCATGTGGCGGTTGAGCCAAAGACCAAGGCGGATCAGGAAAAAATGGGCGTGGCTCTGGGCAAATTGGCTCAGGAAGATCCATCGTTCCGTGTGCGCACGGATGAGGAGACTGGGCAAACCATTATTGGTGGTATGGGTGAGTTGCATCTCGACATTATTGTTGATCGCATGCGCCGTGAATTTGGTGTTGAGGCTAACATTGGTAAGCCGCAGGTGGCGTACCGTGAAGCCATTCGTAATACCTGTGAAATTGAAGGCAAATTTGTCCGTCAGTCTGGTGGCCGTGGGCAGTTTGGTCATTGTTGGATTCGCTTCTCTCCTGCAGAGGATGAGGGCGCCGAAGGCTTGGAATTTGTAAATGAGATTGTAGGTGGTGTGGTCCCCAAAGAATACATTCCTGCAATTCAAAAAGGCATCGCAGAACAAATGCAGAACGGAGTTCTGGCGGGTTATCCACTGCTTGGATTGAAGGCTGTTGTATTTGATGGCTCATACCATGATGTGGATTCGTCGGAGATGGCATTCAAGATTGCTGCATCCATGGCGACCAAAAAGTTGGCACAGAAGGGTGGCGCGGTGCTGCTTGAGCCAATTATGAAAGTTGAAGTGGTTACTCCCGAAGCAAACATGGGTGATGTTGTTGGTGATTTAAATCGTCGGCGTGGTTTGATTCTGGGTATGGATGAGAGTCCAATGGGTAAGGTGGTGGATGCTGAGGTTCCATTGTCGGAAATGTTCGGCTATGCGACCGCTTTGCGCTCTGCTACTCAGGGGCGTGCGACCTATACCATGGAGTTTTTGAAGTACCAGGAGGCTTCTCGCAATGTTGCCGATGAGGTAATTGCGAGAAGCGGTATGCGCAGAGACGAAGAATAGTTTCGATATTTCATCTTTTTACATAGAGGAATTGAAAAGTGGCTAAAGAGAAGTTTGAACGTAACAAACCCCACCTTAACGTGGGCACCATTGGTCACGTTGACCACGGTAAAACCACACTGACCGCCGCGTTGACTCGCGTGTGTGCAGAAAGCTGGGGTGGCGCATTCGTTGCCTATGATGGTATCGACAACGCGCCGGAGGAAAAGGCTCGTGGTATTACCATCAATACCTCTCACGTAGAGTATGACTCGGCAATTCGCCACTATGCTCACGTTGACTGCCCAGGCCACGCCGACTATGTGAAAAACATGATCACCGGTGCTGCACAAATGGACGGTGCGATTCTGGTATGTGGCGCGACCGATGGTCCAATGCCGCAAACCCGTGAGCACATCCTGTTGTCTCGCCAAGTAGGTGTTCCTTACATCGTTGTGTTCCTGAACAAGGCTGACTTGTTGGCGGAAGACTGTGGTGGTGTAGGTACCGAAGAATACAACGAGATGTTGGAATTGGTAGAAATGGAGCTGCGTGAGCTGCTGTCTACTTATGACTTCCCGGGTGACGATACTCCAATCATCGCTGGTTCTGCTTTGATGGCATTGAATG
>CABFVI010000017.1_pt1 | contig 11638 bp, 13 predicted proteins | sample 7065511 | NCBI WGS metagenome assembly CABFVI01 (sample SAMEA5704812, study PRJEB33009) | decomposition metagenome | isolation source: culture collections or soil
TTGACGACCATAGCGAGTTGGAACCACCTGATCCCATACCGAACTCAGAAGTGAAACGACTTAGCGCCGATGGTAGTGTGGGGTCTCCCCATGTGAGAGTAGGTCATCGTCAAGCTTCTAATCCAAAACGCCCTGTAGAGTTCTGCAGGGCGTTTTTTTATGACCAAATTTTGATTTACAACTTTTTATCTTTTCGATCGAGAAGGCTTCAGATAATTTATATTTATTTTCTGCTGGATCGTTGTACGGTTTAACATGTTATCAATCTCGACACATATACTGTTTTCAGTCTCTACCTAGACCTGCACCTATTGAATTGGCTTATTTATGCATGAAATACAGCGACAAGCTTATCTTTCTGCGCTCGGCATAGAAAACTATGCTCCGCGTTGGCTCTTGCCTGCCGCACCTGTGTCGGTTGCCTGTGTTATGCCGGTTCTTGATGTCTTAACTCCAGAGATATCACCTTCAATAGTTGATTTGACAACGCTAATTGATACTCAAGTTGAAAGTAGAGTTTCAGCTCCAAATCTATTAACAGCTATTGCTGATTTGGGGGAGCAAAACAAGGCCCCTTCGCTAGTTAATGCGGCAACGATTCTGCAGCAATTGGATGTAAAGAAAGCACCTGTTGTGCAGCCTTTTTCGCTCAGTATTTATCGGCCATTACCAGGGATTCTTATTATCGATTCTCGCAATACTACCTTGGCATTGCCTACCGAATTACTGCTTAACAATATTCTGCGTGCGCAGCTAAAGGCAGCTCAATTTACGTTAACTGAAGAAGTGTTACGCTGGCCAATGATTGAAAATCGGTTTGTGTCGCGAACGGAAAATGATGCCCGCAATGAGTTGCAGACTTGGCTTGCCGTGGAACACGAGCTGCGACCTATTCAGACTCTGTGGTTAATGGGTGAAAATGCTGCGCGTTATTGGCTGGATGTTGATAGCGATTGCGCTGCGCTGCACTGGACCTTGCAACCTGTCAAAGATCTACCATTGAAGGCACTTATATTGCCGAGTCTGAACCAACTGTTACAAAATCCTGCGCAGAAAGCCGAGTTATGGGCATGTCTGCCATATTTTGCTTCAGAATTGGTCTCCCTGCCTACTTAGAAATTAAATAATGACTGAACAAATTCCTCTTGAGTGTGAAACCTACTCTGGTTTGACGCTGCAATTTCGCTTAATTGTTGCGGAAGATATTCCGAAAATAATGGAGCTTGAACGTAGCGCACACTCTCATCCTTGGCGCCAATCCAGCTTTGAAGATTGCCTTAATGGTCGGCAAAAATGCTGGTTGGCGGAGCATAAGGAAATTTTAGTGGGATATGTTGTTGTCACGCATGGTGGAGGTGATGCCGAATTGTTAAATATTTCGGTGGCCCCGACTTATCAGCGTAAAGGAATAGGCCAAAGTTTGTTAAGCCATGCGGTAAATTGTGTAAGAGAAAAGGCCGATATGCTGTTTTTGGAAGTGCGTAGATCTAATCGCAAAGCGATTGCACTGTATGAAAGAGAAGATTTTTTTGAAGTGGGACAACGGAAAAACTATTACCCCACACTCAATGGACACGAAGATGCACTGCTAATGGCACGACAACTGTTGTGACTTTCAACTGGTGATTATTGCTTTACTGGGCGCTTATGCAATTTACGTTGCAGTGTGCGGCGGTGCATGCCAAGTGCTCTTGCTGTTGCCGAGATATTGCCGTGATTTTCCTGCAATATTTTTTGGATATGTTCCCATTCTAACCGATCAATTGAGAGCGGTACGTAAGTCGGTTCCGCAGATATTTGTTCGTTGTGTTCGTTAAAAGCAGCAAGAATTTCATCCGCATCTGCAGGTTTACATAAATAATTCACTGCGCCCAATTTTACTGCTTCGACTGCCGTTGAAATACTTGAATAGCCAGTCAACATCACAATCGCCAATTCCGGTTGACGCAATTTTAGTTCGCGAATCAACTGTAAACCTGAATCACTGCCCAGCTTTAGATCGACGATTGCTTTTTCAAAAACCGCACTACTCACTAATTGCAGTGCCTTCGCGGCGTCGCTTGCCGATGCTGTCGAAAACCCTCGTCTTTGCAGTACGCGCTCAAGCATTCCCGCCAGTGTCGGATCATCATCGACAATTAAAAAATCCGTTGTGGTGTTATTCATAGCGCATGCGGCTCTATAGGTGATGCAAGCGTGATGGGAAACTCAAGCTGTGTAATGGTGCCGCGTGTTTCGCGTTTGTGCAGCGATACTGTGCCGCCATAACGATTAATCGTAGCTTGTGTCAGCATTAGGCCAATGCCCAAACCTTTGGTTTTGGTTGATACAAACGATTTCCCCAAATGTGCCGTCACTTCCTCTGCAATTCCTGCCCCGCAATCTTTAATCGTCATATTAAGTTTTTCTGTGTTCCAGTGAATATCGATTTCAATATTCTCCGGGCTGGCATCGGCTGCATTGTTTAAGAGATTAATAATGGCTTGTGCAATCGTTGGATGAAATTGTGCGGTAAATTCAGATTGATTTTCCGGAAGCCTGACAAGGGCGCGGACATCCGGACGCATAATTTTCCAACGTTCAATCAGATTACTGCAGTAGCTACGAATATTATCGCCAGGCAATTGCCCATCTTTAGTTTGCTCGGCGGTGGCAACGAGTTCACGCAATGTATTGGCGCATTGGTTGACTTGTTCTTGCAGCAATTGCAAATCCGCTTGTAGTGGTTGCAGCTCTTTATATTCAACGCGTAACTCACTGAGCAAAAGTTTCATTGTTGATAGTGGTGTTCCTAATTCATGTGCTGTGCCCGCCGCGAGTGTTGCGACGGCCATTACTTGTTCATCGCGCAATTGGTCTTCGCGCCAGCGATTTAACTGCGCTTCTTGCGCGCGTAAATCGCGTGCCATTTTCACAATGAAGTAGGTGATCAAGCAGGCGCTGATAAAAAAATTCAACCACATACCTATTATGTGCAAATTGAGTGAGTGGTCAGCCTGATGGTGGTGTGGAGAGAGGATGGGCAGCGGGATGTGAAAGAATAATAGCAGCGAATAGCTCAGCACACTGACACTGGCGATAGCGATTGTATAGGTGCCGCTCAAAGTTGCTGCACAGATGCAAATGGGCACCAGAAAATAAGAAACAAAAGGATTATTAGCGCCGCCACTAAAATAAAAGACCGCACTCAAGCAACCTAAATCTACCAGCAATTGAAGGAAAAACTCCATTGGCGCAACCGGTAGCGGCTTGCGCAAGCGCATGAAAGTAAGCAGGTTGACACAGGTTAAAATGACGAGCGCGATGAGTATCTCGGTAAAAGGCAGATTGACTGTGCCTTCCCATAAAAAAATAACAGTCGCAAGGCCAAGGCAGATCAAAATCAGGGTGCGGATAATGACCCAATAACCCAAGTGCTGGGCATGGTCGGCTAGCGTGAAAGGCGCATTGTTGAGTGTTTTATGTTGCATGGGCGATTGAGGACGACCTGTGGATAGATTGAGTACCCGAGTTGGTGGCTGATTATAGCGAACTGATACTGCGCAAACTGCTAAACGGTGAAATCGTGCGTGCGACACTTTGTCGCGGTGGAATCTTCGCGAGATGGGGGCTGGGCAGGGGACTGGTGTATACTGCCTGCCATTTTTTGATCCGCACATTTAGCGTATTTTCCCGGCAGCGTTTATGGCAACCCCCTTACAAGCAACTCTTACCGAAGGACGGGTTTCTGAACAGCTAAAAATTCTTGCATTGCCACTGGTCTGGGGCCTGATGGCAACTATGTCGCTCAATGCAATAGAAACCTTTTTCATCGCTCAATTGGGGCGTGAGCCGCTTGCAGCGCTCAGCTTCACCTTCCCGATTATCATGGTGCTTACCAGCTTGGGTATAGGCTTGGGTGCGGGCACATCATCAGCGGTAGCAAGGGCAATAGGTGAGGGGGACTCCAATAAAGCGCGTCGGCTTGCGACCGATGCGATGAGCCTCACCTTCATCGTATCGGCCAGTGTGTGTTTGCTCGGCTGGCTCACGCTGGAGCCATTATTTCTTGCCTTGGGGGCAACCCCGGATCTAATTCCCCTGATCCGCTCTTACATGTCCATTTGGTATTTCAGCGCCCCCTGTCTGATGGTGCCGATGGTATGCCTGTCAGCATTGCGGGCAATGGGTATGAGCCAGGTGCAGGGATATTTGATGGGTGGGGCGGCACTGCTGAATGTGGTACTCGATCCAATCCTGATTTTTGGGCTGCTGGGATTTCCTGCGCTTGGATTACAGGGTGCGGCATTGGCCACCTTGATAACCCGCGTATTAATGCTGCTGGTTGCGCTGTATATCCTGCACGCGCGCGTGCACATGTTGGTAAATCCCTTTTTACCTTGGGAAAAATTACGCAACTCCTGGATGACCATTGTTGAAGTTGGTGTGCCCGCCATGGTTGCTAACGTCATTATTCCCTTTGCGAGTGCAATTGTAGTGGCAATGGTCGCTACCTATGGAACTGATGCGGTCGCTGCATTGGGGATTGCCATGCGTATTGAACCCTTGGCGCTTATCGTTTTTTACGCGCTCTCCGGTGTGATCGGGCCTTTTTTCGGGCAGAACTTGGGCGCAGGGAAATTGGAGCGTTTATACGAGGCGCTGCGCGTACTCACTGTTTTTTGTTTGATTTTTGGTTTGTTGCTCGCCTTGGTGTTGGGTGTGCTGGGGGAAGACATCGCCGGCTTGTTTGGCGATCACGCAGAAGTAGTGACCATCACCGCCATCTATTTCATGATTGTGCCCATTAGCTATGGTGCTTATGGTTTGGTGATGGCCGTTAACGCCGCATTCAACGGCTTGGGTCGTCCTTGGCCTGCGATGATCATTTCGGCCGGCCGCGTGCTCTATGTGTATTTACCGCTCGCTTGGTTGGGGCAGCATTGGTGGGGTATGACCGGACTTTTTATCGCCACCGCATTTTCCAATTTGCTCATCGGCCTATGGGCGTGGTTGTGGTTGAGAAAACATATTCGCCAACAAACGGCTCCTGCTGAACCATAGCGTTCTATTTCCTCATCATCGAGCCATCCATAAGGATCGCTCACCAATAGTGTGCTCACAGGGTATAATTCCCGCACTTTTCTTTTTATCTTTTAGCGCGATATTTCTATGACTAATTTAACTGCTGAACTCGCCAAGCGTCGTACCTTCGCGATTATTTCTCACCCGGATGCCGGTAAAACAACGGTGACGGAAAAATTATTGCTTTGGGGCAATGCCATTCAGTTGGCAGGTTCAGTCAAAGGTAAGCGCGGGCCGCACGCCAAATCGGATTGGATGACCATGGAGCAGGAGCGCGGAATTTCCGTAACCTCCTCGGTGATGCAATTTCCCTATAAAGATCGCGTTGTCAATTTGCTTGATACCCCCGGCCACGAAGACTTCTCGGAAGACACTTATCGCACGCTCACGGCAGTAGACTCGGTGCTGATGATGATCGACGGCGCAAAAGGTGTTGAAGATCGCACGATTAAATTGATGGAAGTGTGCCGCCTGCGCGACACACCAATTTTAACCTTCATCAACAAAATGGATCGTGAAAGCCGCGATGCCGTTGAGTTGCTTGATGAAATTGAAAACGTATTAAAAATTACGGCAGCTCCTATTAATTGGCCTTTGGGGAGCGGCAAGGAATTTCTCGGTGTTTATAATTTTTATACCGACGTGATTCATGTTTATCAGCAAGGCTTTGGGCACACCATTCCCGATGACATTCAAATCAAAGGACTGGATAGCGCTGAAGCGACCGAGTTTATGGGCACCTACGCCGCTGATTATCGCGAGCAAATTGATTTTGTGCGCGGCGCTACAAATCAATTTGATTTGGATGAATATCTCGCTGGGCGTATGACCCCGGTATTTTTTGGTACCGCGCTGGGCAATTTTGGTGTGCGTGAAATGCTCGACGGCTTTGTCGAGTGGGCGCCCACACCGCGCGCGCGCGCCGCTCATGAGCGGGTGATTGAACCGACAGAAGAAAAATTCAGTGGTTTTATTTTTAAAATCCAAGCCAACATGGATCCCAAGCATCGCGACCGGATTGCATTCATGCGTATTTGTTCCGGCACCTATTCACAAGGCATGAAAATGAAACACGTGCGCTTGGGTAAAGATGTGCGAATTGCCGATGCAGTAACGTTTATGGCGGGCGATCGCAGTGCGGTTGATGAAGCCCTAGCGGGCGATATTATCGGGCTACACAACCACGGCACTATTCAAATCGGCGACACCTTTACCGAAGGTGAAAACCTCAAGTTCACCGGAATTCCGCACTTTGCACCGGAGTTGTTCCGTCGCATTCGCTTGAAAGATCCACTCAAAATGAAGCAGCTCCAAAAAGGTCTGCAGCAGTTGTCGGAAGAGGGCTCGACACAGGTATTTTTCCCCGTAAACAACAATGACATTGTGGTGGGCGCGGTTGGAGTGCTGCAATTTGAAGTGGTGGCATACCGTCTGAAAGACGAATACAAAGTGGAAGCAGTCTATGAGCCGGTCAATGTCACTACCGCGCGTTGGTGTGATTGTGCTGACTCGAAAAAACTGGAAGAATTTAATCGCAAATGCGCTGAGAATCTGGCGTTGGATGGCGGTGGCCATCTCACTTATCTTGCCCCTTCGCGGGTAAACTTATCGCTCACCCAAGAGCGACATCCAGAAGTCGTTTTCCGTGCTACGCGAGAGCATTAATTTTTATGTTGGTGTTTATTGTCACCCTGGTGGTTTTCCTGAGTGTTATTGGCATATTGCTCTGGGTAAAAACACCGCGTTATCAAATGACCCAAGCAGACTTGATTCGATTATTGCAGAAAGTCCTGGTTGGGCAGGCCAGTGAAAACGACTGGGCGATTTTCTTATCATCGTCCTTTCGTCATTGCCCCGAGTTGGAACCGTTTCGTGATGCCTGTGCGGCAGTGGACGAAACGGAATACCTCGGTCATACACGCGCTGGCTTTTTGCTTAGCGAAAAGGGATTGTTGCAGATCCGCGAGATTCTGGCGGAGGTCGAGCGGTTGCCGAGCTAGCCGATATTTGGCAGATTCCAGCTAAATTTCCGATTGTGAGGATTAATGGCGCGCGAGTTGGTATCTGCGCATTGGGGTGTACGACGCTTGCCAGAAAACTGTGGTAGTTTTGAGCCTCACCTAATCGCAGGAGGTTACCATGAGTTTCTTTTCATCGATTTTGTCAAAACTGGGGCTGGGCTCTTCCGAGACTAGCAACTCCAGCACCACCGCTCCCAATGCATCATCTGTGTCTCACGCCAGTTCATCTACCGCCGCTATGGGCGCTGCTTTTGATCGTCCGCCAGTGGCGACTGCATCTTCCCCGGTAGTCGCACCAGCCGCCAAAGTGGATGTGGTCGCACACTTGACGGCCCTGGCAGAAAAAAATCCGGAGACGCTCAACTGGAAAACCTCAATAGTGGATCTCTTAAAATTGTTGGGGCTCGATAGCAGTCTTGGTGCTCGCAAGGCTTTGGCTGAGGAGCTGGGATGTCCAGCAGAAAAAATGGGAGACTCGGCGCAAATGAATATGTGGCTTCATAAAACTGTGCTGCAAAAAATTGCCGAAAACGGTGGTCAAGTCCCGGCAGAATTGCTTGATTGAATAAAAACTCCAAAAAACATTCCCGCCCTCTCGGAAGGGTTCGCAGATCATAGTCTGCGAACTCCGATCATTTTTTCTTCCCCCCATCGCCACCAACCCGGATCAATGCTATACATAGCTGGTGCGGGTGACTGAGGTTCTGCGCGCCAGACGTTCGGTGTTATCGACAACCATGGAGCGCACACTTACGCATCGCTGGTTTGGAAAAGGATAGTGTTTGTATCCTGTTATTCCTCTTTTCCAATTTATTTAGAAGGTTTAACTTTGAGTGCAGCTTCCGACAATAAGGATCTTATTTGGGATCTTGATGCGTTTAACCAGCGCCAACGCGCGGTAGATTTTGTTATGGGGTTCGAGAATAAACTCTGCGTTTATTCCAGTTCAGTAGAGCAGTTGTACACCAACTACAATATTTTCTTCCCGAAAGAGGAAGAGCGGAAGTTAGTGATTCTGCCTAATCCCTATATGCCCCACGACACTTTTAACGGCATTCCTCCATCTGCCGTTACCTCTACCGGAATGGAAATAATTCCCGGTATTTACCAGTCCCGCCCCTGTTTGTTTTTGCGCATCCCTTTTCGCACTGGCACTGTTAAGTATCGTGCTGTGCCCTTGCAGATGGGGTTGAAAATAGTCCAACAAAAATTGCCGCCGCATAAACCATTTTTACCGGTGTTAATGAAGGGTGATCTACGTGAGTTGGATGCCTCAACTCCTTGCCTGCATTTGCATGCAATACATTTGGATCGTCTGGTAGAGCACTCTGTATTGGAGCGTAGCGGAATTCATAAGGTGATCGAACAACGTGTACGCCAGCTTGGCTAGTGAGTGCATTTCATCCAATTCGCGGGTCAATGTAGCAATAATAAAAAAGCCACCTACAGGTGGCTTTTTATTGTACTTTTTACTGCGACAGCGGAATGAAAAGGATTATTCCGGCAATGTCCAGCGTATAGGTACGGTGAATTCAAAGCGGGCTCCAGATACCTCGTCAGGTAGTGCCGGGAATGGAGCGGAGCGCTTTACTGCATCAATCGCTTCTTTATTTAGTAAGTCAAAGTTGCTGCTTTCCAAAAGATTACTGTTCAGGATATTGCCCTCGCGATCAATAACAACTGAAACACGCACGTTTCCTGCTTGCGAGCGATCCAATGCTCGCTGTGGATATTTGGTTTTGCTGCGAATTTTTTTGATCGCATCGGAGACATAAAACTGGCGGGCCAAAAGACTTTGGGCTGTCAATGCAGGGCCGTCCTCATCCTCTTCTTCTGCTTTGGCAGCAGCAGGAGCGGTTGCTGTCGCGGCAGCTACAGCAGGGGTCGCCTTTTCTACAGGGGCGGTTGGTGCAGGAACATCCAATGCCGGTTTCTCGATCGCAGGTACGTCGAGTTTAGGTAAATCAGCTTTTGCGATGACGGCTGCTGTCCCTGTCGCGGCGGCTACTTTCGCAGCGGCAGCCGAAGGCTTGGATGATGACGCGGCGGAAGACTTGGTTTCCTCTACAGCAACCAGCAAACCGGTCCATTCCTTGACTTCAGCGGTACGCGCTGTTGTTGGAGAAATAGCGGTATAGCGGCTGCGCAAACTTGCATCTACATCACCGACTTTGAGCAGGCTATCGCGATATTCTGACGACAGCGGAATTTTTCCGATCCAGGTTGAGAGCAGCATGGAAAAAAATGCATTGTCTTTAATATTGCCCAAGAGAACGCCGTTCACCGCAATATCGACACCTCGGCCGGGATTATTTGCAAAGCTGATGAAATCATTTTTCACAAAGCGGCCTTTAAACAGGCCGTCAAACTTCACCATGTTATCGGCTTGCGCGGTGAGCACATCGGCTTTGCTATTTACCGCCATGCCTTCAATCCACATGCGGCTAAAGCGGCGAGTGGTCAAACCGTCGGGAGCGACAATTTTTAGTTCCATGCGCATTGGTTGGGTATTATTTATAAGGGTATCTGCATCATTGCTGAGCGATTCGGAAAATAGCGCGCCGATAAAAACTTCTTGCCCCAGTTCCTGATGCACGGCTATACCATTGAGCATAGGTTCGGCACGAGTAGCTTGGCAGATGATTAATAAAGAAATGCTGATGAGGACTCGGAATAGATGGTTGAAGTGCATAGTCTTGCTACTCTCTACCTTTATTGGCTTTGTTGTCTTGATTTAGTTTATGTTTATTGCTTGAAGCTGAAGTATGGAAGTGGAACAGGGGTATGATATAGAAAAAATGCGCCTGCGCGTACCTTAGCGACTATCTGACTATAGTTGTTATAGGGTTTTTCAGTAGTATCATGCAAGCGAAGGAGTTTCTTAGACGGGATTGTTCACTCAGGTCTGATTAGCAGTGAATCTTCGATATAAAAATAGATATTACGGGTAGATGATGGAAACAAAACCTCTGCATAAGATACCTACAGACACATTAGAACATCTATTGTCGGGTATACCATTCTTTAAAGTTGTCAGGCAGCAAGATCTGAAGCAATTCAATTTACTACTGCAAGCTTCGCGTGTGGTTTCCTATCTTCCTGGTGAGGTGGTACTACAAAAAGGTGAGTCTGGAAATTGGCTCTATTTCTTGCTTAAAGGTAAGTTGGCGGTGTATGTAGATCAGGCGCTCCAGGGTGATCTTGTTAACTATGTTACACCCGGTGAGGTCTTTGGCGATTTGGCTCAATTGGTAGGGCAAGCTCGTACGGCTACGGTCATTGCTGATCCGGCCGCTAAAGAATCGATGGTGTTAGCGTTGGACTTCAATGTGTTTGGTCCGCTAAATTCAGTGAGCCCAATTTCCCGACAAACCAAGTTAGCCTATTACCGCAATACCGCACACAACTTGCGTTGGAAACTCGAGGTTTATCGGTCGCAACATTTGCAACACGAATTGGCTAATAAGCATCGCCAAATAAAATTGTATCTTGGCCCTAAAGATACGCACGAAGAATTGGCGTCATTGCATGAACAATCGCAAGCCTTGGCATTATTGCTTCTAGAGTGGAATGCCGAGTTTGGAGTGCTATCGGCGGATACCTTGAATCAAAACCGTCATGTAGCAGAGCGCGAATCCTAAGGTTGTACGCGACCGCGTGTATCCACTGCAATTGCATTTTCTGCTGCTACACTTATCGCAATAACGACCCAATAATAAGCGTAGTAGCGGCAATGAAATTTGAAGAATTAAAACTCACCTATGGTTATCCATTACAGCTGCAGACTGTCACCTCATCCGGGCAGGCAGAGCGCTTTTCCTGTCGACTAATTGGATGCTTGCCTGGGCGTAGTATTTTGTTGTCTGTCCCCAAACAGGCCAGCAAGTTAGTTAAATTCAGAACCGGACAGAAAATTGTAGTTCGTCTGATGATTGATAATGGTATTGGGATCTTCGCCGGTACCGTTGAAAGCCAAACACAAGATCCATATCCCATTTTGCATCTCAGTTATCCCGAATCAGTTACTTTCAAAGGTATCCGCGGGGCAACGCGTATCGTCGTACGTGAAAAAATTGAAGTTATGAATACGGCGATGGAGAGCAAACATAAAGTCTCTGGATTTATTTCGGATATGAGTATTAGCGGAGCAAGGATCGAGCTGGGAGATGATATCGCTGAAATTGGCGATACATTGGAGCTTAGAGGGCTGGTAGATATACGTGATGTGACGCGGGAATTGATTCTCACCGGCGTGGTGCGGTCTCGAGTTGATCCGACAGACAATCTTGATGAAGGCGTGTTGGTTAGTTACGGATTGGAATTTATCAAGCAATCTGACGAACAGCGTTTGGTAATGTATGCCTATGTATTTAATCAAATGGCGCTACAAGAGAATGCGGCAACATAGCGATGCTGGCTTCTCCCATGTCCAGTCCTAAAATAAGTTGACACTGATTTATCAAAACGCCCGATGTACCTCATCGGGCGTTTTGTATTGTAATGACAGGTGCGGACGCCGTTCATTGTAGATTCGTATCGATTCCGCCACCATC
>CABFVI010000018.1_pt1 | contig 9829 bp, 17 predicted proteins | sample 7065511 | NCBI WGS metagenome assembly CABFVI01 (sample SAMEA5704812, study PRJEB33009) | decomposition metagenome | isolation source: culture collections or soil
CATAGTGAAGCGTACCACGGATGATTTCTATTTCATGATCTCTACCGCAACTACATTGCCTAGAGTATGAGCTGACACTTTCGATTTTTGGGTTAAATTCATTTTCCATTTATTTGTACTGCATAACGCTAAGTTCAGCCGCAGTTTGTAAGTAGCGCATTTGCGAAAAACTTCGCGTAGCGATTCGCCAAATGCGCTACTTACAAACTGTCGAGTGCAGGCGAAGCCGTAACGGTGCTGCAACGCCTTGTTAAATTATTTTTGATTTACTTTAACCTTAAAATTTCCGACAAACTCAACTGTGAGTTCAATGCTCTTGAAGTTTTCGTCGTATTTTCCGATATTTTTTAAATATGTTTCTGTGATGACCATAGGTGCCAGCGGATGACAGGAAGGCGCTTCCTTCCATTTTTTATTGTCTGGCGTGTACTTGGCTGATACAGCAATTTCTTTTTTCCCCTCGCTGTTTGTCTTACCACGAGTATAAGAAAACTTAAGCTCTTCCCACCTTTCTTCCTTTGGAATATTTTCGGTGTAACACTCCATTATTACCTGAGCGTACTCTTGTTCTGTTTTTGGATCCATATTTTGGGCTTGGCCAAAAAGTGGAAATGACATTGCGAAAACTATAAATAATGATTTCTTTAGCATGGTACTTCCCTAATTTAACGCCGCGTACAACGGCAGTTTGTAAGTTGTAGTTTTGTGGGTTACTTTTGCGCAGCAAAACCACAAAACTGCGACTTACAAACTGTACAGCGCACGCAGTGCGCGAGTTGCTACGCCTTGTTATGTGACTGCACATGCAGGAAGAAACCTACCCCTTACTCGATTTTTTAATTTTACTTAAAACTATTAAAGCTATACCGATAAAGGAAACAAAGATAATTTGGAAATTTGCCCATTCAGAAGGGACTATTTTATAAAACGCACCTGGCTCCCGCTTAACAAAAAGATCAAGAATATACGACCAAAAACCTACGGGGAGTAACCCTACAACCAACCCTAAACCCACGTAGAGAAGGCACAACACGCCGCAGACAAATGCAATTTTTCTCATCCCTCTCACTTCCCGTAAGATTCACATAACGCCGCGTACAGCGGCAGTTTGTAAGTTGTGGCTTTGTGGATAATATTTTGCGCAGCAAAACCACAAAGCCGCGACTTACAAACTGTCCAGCACACGAAGTGTGCGTGCTGCTACGCCTTGTTACATTTTTTTGGATCAGAGCTTCTTTGAAGAAAAGAACTCTTTAACTAAAAAAGCGAAACAACAAATAAACATAAATGAAAAAATTGTCAATCCTACGGATGCCAGGAATATTCTCATTGTATGCTCGCTAGGCAATACACCCATAAATACTTTTAATGAAACTAACATTGCGCAAAGAGCAATAACCGTACCTATTGTTAGAGGGATTTTAAGATTCATAAATGACTCTCCATGTAATATGACTAGGCTAAAAAATATGTAACGCCGCGTACAACGGCAGTTTGTAAGTTGTAGTTTTGTGGATTACTTTTGCGCAGCAAAACCACAAAACTGCGACTTACAAACTGTCCAGCACACGCAGTGTGCGAGTTGCTACACCTTGTTACATGCTTCCAATGACCTCAAGCAGAAACTCGCTTATTCCCTTGCGAAGCTCTAAGTCCTTGGTAGTTTTAGCTGTTTCATTGGCAAAACTGGCAAATTTAAACGCAAACTCCGGCTTTCCCAACTGAAGATAACGTTCAGCCATAGCTAATTGGATTGATGCAGAATAATGCTCTAACTTTAAAGCCACAGCAATTTCTAAAGCTTTTGCATAAATTTCTAAAGCTGCGCCGTCGTCCAGCGTGAAATCAGCAAGAGTTTCCCACTGAAAGGGATGATCACTTTTAGAACCAGCATGATTTTCACAAACCATTCGTAGTTCTTCATATAAATGCCAGTACGATTTGGTTTGGTCTTGCGAATTCACAAGACTTAAAGCCAGCTCATGTACTTCATTGTAGAATGGTGGTGTTTCCATATTCACATGTAACGCCGCGTACAGCGGCAGTTTGTAAGTTGTGGTTTTGTGGATTACTTTTGCGCAGCAAAACCACAAAGCCGCGACTTACAAACTGTCCAGCACGCGAAGCGTGCGGGCTGATACGCCTTGTTAGCTTAATTAATTTTGCTCAATTTCAGCCGTAATGGTTCCACACTCGACTACGCCACTACTAAGATCGAACCTACATTCTTCCTGTATATCCTTCTTTCCGTTTCGCTGAAGCCAACATGTGTAATAGACCTCATTAAGCCGAGACCCGCCACAAACCAAATATTTATTCAGTTCAAGTGGAATTTTTTCCTGAAGTTCAAAAACGCTTTGATTGCAAAGATCTGGAATTTCACCATTCAAATAAAGATATTGCTGTGCAGCCTTTCCAAACTCTACTAAAGATGCAATTCGCTTCTCTTTTGTTCCTGTGCAAAAATCTGTTTCCCAAGCGTAACAGGTGTTTGAAATTAGAATAAGAAATAGCCACTTGCTCATACTTCTACTCCGACAAGCTAACGTTGCGGTAAACGGCAGAATTTAAGTAGCTTTTTTGTGGAAATATTTTACGAAGTAAAACCACAAAAAAGTTACTTAAATTCTGTCCAGTGGAGCGAAGCGGAACATTGTTTGACCGCCTTGTTATGTACTATTTCGCTCGATTTAAAAAAGCACGCTTCCAACTGCCAATCCAACCGCAAATACCAACGTTCCAATTCCAATTTTCATTTTATTAAGTGGCTTAGGAGGTAAATACCGTGTTTGTTCTTTGCCTGCAAATTCATGGAGATACTTATTTAGCCACTTGTTCTCACTGGCCAATGATGAAAATTGCTGTATTAATTGCGCATACTCTTGTTCTGAACCCTTAAACTCAGTTTCAGTATTACAAAGAAATGCAGATAGCTCAGGCATATTTCTTTGCCAAGATTCATTTTCCCAAGGAAACTTGCCTCCACTTCTTTCAATATGAGCAACACAAGTAGTTCGTATTAAGCCTGCATAGTATCCGCGTGCTTGACGCTGCTCTATTAGAAGTAGACTTCCTGACATGAGATTCTCTTTAGTTCAAATACATAACGCCGCGTACAACGGCAGTTTGTAAGTTGTAGTTTTGTGGGTTACTTTTGCGCAGCAAAACCACAAAACTGCGACTTACAAACTGTCCAGCGCACGCAGTGCGCGGGTTGCTACGCTTTGTTATGCATTATTTTCCTTTCATTAATATAGCCTTGAATGAGCAAAGCTATAAAAATAGAAAGCCCGAAAAATAGATAATGCGGTAAAGCATTGGCAAGATAATGGACAACGCCGAGGTCCTCAATCATAAACTTCACAGCATCAAAGCCACGGTACATAACCTCAGAGTCTTCACCTGGACTTACAGCATAGAACTGTATTGAAAATGTATAAAACAAAATACTGATCAGAAATGAATATGGCATTGAGATAAGTAAAGATTGCTTGATTATTTTTTTCATAGTCTGATCTTTAGGCCCGCATAACGCCGCGGTAAACGGCAGAATTTAAGTTGCGGTTTTGTGGAATACTTTTGCGCAGCAAAACCACAAATCCGCGACTTAAATTCTGTCCAGTGGAGCGAAGCGTAACGATGTTTGACAGCTTTGTTAAATACAGCCTATGAAGTGAACGAATGCTTTTTCAGCACATCTTCATGATATGCTTCTTTTTTTCTAGCCCATTCAGGATTTATTGAATTCAACAGCTCTATTTGCTTAGAAAAGAGCTGCCTCCTAAAGTCTTCTGACTCATTTCGATTTCTTGCTTCCCACGTGCAAGCCACTGAAAAAATACTATCTGACACAAACCAGTACATTAACTCTTCTTCGTCTTTCGCAATTTTCCGCTCTAGCTCCCTGCCACGTTCTGTAACTACATAGTGATACTTTCCATTCAAGACTTCTACATGAGGCGACCCCGAATCAGTTGGAGATTCAGGCATAAGAAATAAACCATTCGGCCGAGAAGCTCCCACTAGAAGCTCTCCAATATTACGTAATTCGTTTTGTAGCTCTTTGATGCTTTTCATAATTATTTAACGCCGAGTTCAGCGGCAGTTTTTAAGTTGTGGTTTTATGGAATACTTTGCGCAGCAAACCATAAAGCCGCGACTTAAAAACTGTCCGATGCAACGACTTGTTACATTTCAGCCCCAACACACAGCACCTGGCAATTGCCAATTACTAAATTCAAAATGTAGCACACGCCTATTACTTGGCTCTGAGCTTTTACTGGAGGCATGTAGCAAATGTGGACGCATTATAAGAGCAGCACCTTTTTCAGCCTCACAGAAATAAACTTTTTCAGAAACAACCACTTCGTTTATTTTTTCAGAATTTAATATACCTAATTTGTGGCTATTTGGAATAACCTTCAAGCAACCATTTTCTTTCGGTGTTGAGTCTAAATGTACACGTATAGTAACCATGCTATCTAGAACAGCCAAAGGAGGCTGAACATGCAGAGTATTTTCTTTTACGCTCCAAGCTCCCCAACCAGATTCCTCAAATTTACTTGAAACCGAAACTGTTTTGTCTTGGTGCCAAGTTACAAACCAATTTGATTCTGGGGATTTATTGAAAAGTATGGCTCTTACTAGTTGAGCGTTAACAGGTACAAAGGGGCTTGCTTTTTCTTTGAAGTCAGTAGAGTTGAGATATTCAGCTACCGATTTCAATTTCTTATTGATATTTCTAACTCCACTAACTTCAGTTGAAACCTCAGAAGTTTCTATTTCTCTAAGAATTGTGGAGCGCCAATTTTCTGAAATGAAGCTTTTAACAATTTCACAGCCATTTTCAAAGAATTGCACAATCTTCATTCCTGATTAAATGTAACGCCGCGTACAGCGGCAGTTTGTAAGTCGCGGTTTTGTGGGTTACTTTTGCGCAGCAAAACCACAAAACTGCGACTTACAAACTGTCCAGCGCACGTAGTGCGCGGGTTGCTACGCTTTGTTATGCATTATTAGAAAACAATACCCCAGCACGCAAAGCGTGCATCCTAAGCGACTGGTTATGCTTCTCCATTGCCCTTAAAAAAGAATTCAATAAAGAACTGTATAGTTGAGAATATTAACCAGCAAATAATGTGAATCAACGGATACATAAGCACACATAAAAATGCGCCGAACAAACCTGACCCCTTTAAAAAACTCACTGCAGTAGTCAGAAGCACCCACAAAAGGCCAACACTTAGCAAGAAAATATTTTTCTTTTTTTTATGGCCATTCTTAATACCGAGAATGCTATTTAAAACCAAAACTATGCCCGCAACACACATTAGAAATACTATGAGCACTGCTTCAGGGGCACCATGCCCACCAGTTGGATCAAACATTTTAATTCCCTAAAACCACTACAATAATGAATAGCTTGGTCGCATAACGCCGCGATAAACGGTGGTTTTTAAGTTGCACTTTTGCCATAAAATGGAGCGAAGCGGAATGGCAAAAATGCAACTTAAAAACCATCCGTTTGATTGCCTTGTTAGGCATTACCGCATGTATTCTTAATTTTCTCTTCAAGAGCTTTTATTTCAGCAGCCATGCCTTGCATATGCTTCTTGCTTTTTTCAGAGTCGTATACAAATTTAGCACCGATAACGCTTGTGTCAGCACCCACTGATATTAAATAGTTGGCTAATTCTTGATGCTTAAAGTCTAGTGCCATATTAAGCGGCGTGAAACCACCTTCACCGCGCTGATTAATTTCAATTCCATTTTCTATTAGCAGTTTGGCAGCTGTTATGTCACCCCAAACGCAAACACAATGAAGAGCGTTGTCACCAAACACATTAGTGTCGTTGATTGAACTAAATTCAACCCCGTAGAAATCGGGGACACCTTTAATTGTCTCTAGCAGCTTAATTAAATCTTCATTCATTGCTTTGCCTAACGCCGCGGTAAACGGCAGAATTTAAGTTGTGGTTTTGTGGAATACTTTTGCGCAGCAAAACCACAAAGCCGCGACTTAAATTCTGTCCAGTGGAGCGAAGCGGAACGATGTTTGACCGCTTTGTTAGGCAACACTTATGCTTGAAATAACCAAATTGCACATTCTATAAAGCCTGCTGAAGTATTTATTAGCGTCACCCGTAGTGCACAATAAAATCTTTTCAAGATCCATTCCGCATTTTTGCAGACGCTGATACTGCTCAACCTTTACACGTTTTTCTTTATGTTTTAAATAACTACTAACGCAGCCAGACACATAACTATCTATAGATGTAACGCAAACGCCACTTACATCTTTGCCGCCATAGCCTCGGGGAAATTTTTCCTTACAATGCTCAGCCCAAAGTTCAGATAGATTCATAGCTATATTTCTGCCTAACGCCGTGCTCAACGACAGTTTGTAAGTCGCGGTTTTGTGGATTACTTTTGCGCAGCAAAACCACAAAGCCGCGACTTACAAACTGTCCAGCGCACGAAGTGCGCGAGTTGCAGCACCTTGTTAGCCCTTTGCCTTTTTTAGTTTAACTTTCTGAAGCACATGCCAATATGGGCCAAATTGTATATACGTTACGCCGTTCTTTATTGTGTTTTTCTCAGGCTTTACGTTTTTTACTTTAAAGATACCTGAAGCAATAATTTTTGAACCGGTTTCGATTTCATAGCTTGATTCTATTTCTTTGTAGCTTTTTGGTATTTTCAGCCACAAGCATTGATTCAATTCTTCAGGAGCTGAACAGATAAGCTTGGTTTCAATATCAAGATAAGCAAAACCTTCGATAGTGATGGCCTTCCCATTGAAGCTTTCGGCACTCTCAATTACTTTATTAATTGAAACTTGCTCGAACTTTGTAGCGCAGCCAGGAAACCCCAAAACAGCTATCAGAATTAGTACACTTTTTAGTTTCATATTTGGCTAACGCCTAGTACAGCGGCAATTTGTAAGTTGAATTTTTGTGGAAAAATTTTGCGTAGCAAAACCACAAAAAGGCGACTTACAAATTGTCCAGCGCCGAAGGCGCGTGCTGCTACGACTGGTTATGGGTTTTTACGGGTAAATACATATTGCGAAAGCTTAATGCTAGCAACGCCTGATAAACCTATTGCAACCAAACAGAGACCGAACTTTAAACTGGAGCTAGAGTAAATACTTGAAATTGAAGTACCCACGCCGCCAGCCAGAAAAAAATAAAACGCTAAATGACAGAACTGATAAGGTTGCGAAAAACTAAAAGGGTTTACCCACCATGAAGGGGCATACCAAGTTGAACCGGAACTAGGGTTAATGAATTGAACGCCTAGCACAAGAAGAACCATTATAGGGATCACGGCAAAAAATATTAATGGATTTGGAACATGTGTATCAGGTACCGATTGAACAGCAACAAGGTTAGTCACAAAGCCGAACGCTATCAGAAAAACTCTAATAACGAAAAACAATTTTTCTTTAGTGGTTCTATCGTTCATAAGACCCATAACGCCGCGTACAACGGCAGTTTGTAAGTTGTAGTTTTGTGGAATACTTTTGCGTAGCAAAACCACAAAACTGCAGCTTACAAACTGTCCAGCACACGAAGTGTGCGGGTTGCTACGCTTTGTTATTGCCAACGCGGTTTCTCAACTACGCAAGTACGATGCACATTCGAGAAACAAACCAAAACCGCTTTAATGCCGAACTTGATGGAGCTGCGGCCAAGCAATATTATTTTTAACCTACCCGCTCACTTCACTAACACTGCGGTAAATTTAGCACGTCAATGAAACGGACGTGAACTAAGACTAACCGACCACAGGGTCAACCGGACGGCCGGTGATGCAATAGAAACTTCTGCATTCGCTCGTTTCGTACTTTTTAAGTGCGATAAAAATACACACGGAAAAGGAACAATAACGTTAAGCACAACGGCAGTTTGTAAGTTGTGCGTTGTGGAATACTTTTGCGAAGCAAAACCACATAAGCGCGACTTACAAACTGTCCAGCGCACGAAGTGCGCGGGTTGCTACGCTTTGTTAGGCCTTTTGTTTTTTAAGAGTTTGCTAACTATAAAACCTGCCCCAACACCAATGCATGCGGATATGAAACCGGCAGCGCCACCTACGTAGAAAGAAATAGGCCAAAATGAAGCCCCGCCACCTTCGTATGGGCGGAAAAACTCTGCATAAATAACAAAAGCTGGCATTACCATACTTGCAATAAATATTGCTGTTACTGCCCGGTTCAACTTTAAAAACAAAGCGAGCGCAACGACGGACGTAAATGCTATTGCGATGAAAACTTCCACTTTTGCATTCTCTAAAAAGTGATGTTCAGTTTGTTTAGCACTAATAGCCAGCCTAACGCCGCGTACACCGGCAGTTTGTAAGTTGTGGTTTTGTGGGTTACTTTTGCGCAGCAAAACCACAAAGCTGCGACTTACAAACTGTCCAGCTGCGAAGCAGCGTGTTGCTACGCCTTGTTATAGGCGCGTTTATTAAGCCAAACCTTTCGTACTTTCAGAACCGGAAAAACCCGGACAAAATTATTGAAGCCGATTTTCACCGAGATTTGGCTTAGTGGCAACGGGAAAGAAGCTACAAGACTAGAATTTCCATTTCACCAACCAAGCAATTCCCTACTTCCGCAAACCTTACTCTTCTAAACCGGCCTACTTTCTTATTTGCACAAGGAACAACGCTACCGAAATTTGAATTTTCCACGCTGCTCAAAAATAACTGCTTGCGAAAACCTTTCTACTTGCTCGATTAAAAAGAACGAGCACCTATAACGCCGCGTACAACGGCAGTTTTTAAGTTGTGGTTTTGTGGATTACTTTTGCGCAGCAAAACCACAAAGCTGCGACTTAAAAACTGTCCAGCGCACGTAGTGCGCGGGTTGCTACGCTTTGTTATAAAACAACTATACGTACGAAAAAACTGAGAAAAAATATAGCGGTAAAGCTAAATATTAAAACTCTAAATCTCAAAAATGTTTTTAAACGTTCACCTTCAAAAATTAACGCTGTATTTTCTCCAGGAAGGATATCCAGCTTTAATATTTCTAAATACTTAAAGTACCCAATTCGTGATTTTTCTTGCGATGACTCATATAAGGATAAAGAGTAATAGAAAAGGATTGCTGCATTAACCAGCAGCGAGCCTACAGTAATCCATATAGTGAGATCTTTTAATGTCATTAACTACCTCTGCCTTGGGTAAATATTTTTTTTATAACGTTAAGCACAACGGCAGTTTGTAAGTTGCGCGTTGTGGAATACTTTTGCGAAGCAAAACCACATAAGCGCGACTTACAAACTGTCCAGCCGCGCAGCGGCGTGTTGCTGTGCCTTGTTAAGTAGCTTTGATTTTAATTTGTACAAAAGACCAAGTAATTAAAGAAAACAAGCCACATTAAATTTTCATAAACTAAGAATTTCTTGCTTAATGGATTCAGAGACAGCAACCCATTTCACGTTTTTTGAAATTGATAAATTACAAGATTGTTCTTTTACTGCATTAAGAATTTGAGTGTACCAATGAGAATATGACCATTCTTTTGGCTTTGGTGAATATAGACATTTTCGTTCAGGGTGCCATGAAACTTCCTTTGCTTCGCGATAAATGAAAGGAAACTCCTTTGATAATGGGACAAGATAAAGCCTTTCATCCGAGTCGATTCCAATTTCAATAATTTCGTCATGTTCCATATTTTACTACTTGATTTACTTAACGTTGTGTTCAACCGCAGTTTGTAAGTAGCGCATTGCGATAAACTTTGCGCAGCAATTCGCCAAATGCGCTACTTACAAACTGTCGAGTGGAGGCGCGAAGCGCCGTAACGGTGTTGGAACAC
>CABFVI010000019.1_pt1:2500-5526 | contig 5526 bp, 3 predicted proteins | sample 7065511 | NCBI WGS metagenome assembly CABFVI01 (sample SAMEA5704812, study PRJEB33009) | decomposition metagenome | isolation source: culture collections or soil
CCCGGGGAACTGAAACATCTAAGTACCCGGAGGAAAAGAAATCAACCGAGATTCCCTTAGTAGCGGCGAGCGAAAGGGGACCAGCCCTTAAGTGGCTTTGGTGTTAGTGGAAGGCTCTGGAAAGTGCCGCGATACAGGGTGATAGCCCCGTACACGAAAATGCCTTAGTCATGAAAACGAGTAGGACGAGACACGTGATATCTTGTCTGAATATGGGGGGACCATCCTCCAAGGCTAAATACTCCCAACTGACCGATAGTGAACCAGTACCGTGAGGGAAAGGCGAAAAGAACCCCTGTGAGGGGAGTGAAATAGATCCTGAAACCGTGTGCGTACAAGCAGTAGGAGCAGACTTGTTCTGTGACTGCGTACCTTTTGTATAATGGGTCAGCGACTTATTGTCAGTGGCAAGGTTAACCGTATAGGGGAGCCGTAGCGAAAGCGAGTCTTAATAGGGCGTCTAGTCGCTGGCAATAGACCCGAAACCCGGCGATCTATCCATGTGCAGGTTGAAGGTGAGGTAACACTTACTGGAGGACCGAACCCACAAATGTTGAAAAATTTGGGGATGACGTGTGGATAGGGGTGAAAGGCTAATCAAGCCGGGAGATATCTGGTTCTCCCCGAAAGCTATTTAGGTAGCGCGTCATGTCTCACCCTCGGGGGTAGAGCACTGTTTGGGCTAGGGGGTCATCCCGACTTACCAACCCCATGCAAACTACGAATACCGAGGAGTGCAATCATGGCAGACAGACAGCGGGTGCTAACGTCCGTTGTCAAGAGGGCAACAACCCAGACCGCCAGCTAAGGTCCCCAATGTTAGTTAAGTGGGAAACGATGTGGGAAGGCTTAGACAGCTAGGAGGTTGGCTTAGAAGCAGCCACCCTTTAAAGAAAGCGTAATAGCTCACTAGTCGAGTCGGCCTGCGCGGAAGATGTAACGGGGCTAAAACTAGCAACCGAAGCTGCGGCTGCATACTTTGTATGTGGGGTAGGGGAGCGTTCTGTAAGCCGTCGAAGGTGTGTTGAGAAGCATGCTGGAGGTATCAGAAGTGCGAATGCTGACATGAGTAACGATAAGGGGAGTGAAAAACTCCCCCGCCGGAAGATCAAGGGTTCCTGTCCAACGCTAATCGGGACAGGGTTAGTCGGCCCCTAAGGCGAGGCGGAAACGCGTAGTCGATGGGAAACAGGTTAATATTCCTGTACCTCTTTTTACTGCGATGGGGGGACGGAGAAGGCTAGAGCAGCACGGCGTTGGTTGTCCGTGTTTAAGGTCGTAGGCTGGTGTCTTAGGTAAATCCGGGATGCTAAGGCTGAGAACTGATGACGAGTGTTCCTCGGAACATGAAGTGCTTGATGCCATGCTTCCAAGAAAAGCCTCTAAGCTTCAGGTAAAAAGAGACCGTACTCCAAACCGACACAGGTGATCAGGTAGAGAATACCAAGGCGCTTGAGAGAACTCGGGTGAAGGAACTAGGCAAAATGGCACCGTAACTTCGGGAGAAGGTGCACTGCTGGTGGTGAAGGACTTGCTCCGTAAGCTACTGGCAGTCGAAGATACCAGTCCCCTGCAACTGTTTATTAAAAACACAGCACTCTGCAAACACGTAAGTGGACGTATAGGGTGTGACGCCTGCCCGGTGCCGGAAGGTTAATTGATGGGGTTAGCGCAAGCGAAGCTCTTGATCGAAGCCCCGGTAAACGGCGGCCGTAACTATAACGGTCCTAAGGTAGCGAAATTCCTTGTCGGGTAAGTTCCGACCTGCACGAATGGCGTAATGATGGGGGAGCTGTCTCCACCCGAGACTCAGTGAAATTGAAATCGCGGTTAAGATGCCGTGTACCCGCGGCTAGACGGAAAGACCCCGTGAACCTTTACTATAGCTTTGCACTGAACTTTGAACCTATCTGTGTAGGATAGGTGGGAGGCTTTGAAGTCGAGACGCTAGTTTCGATGGAGCCGTCCTTGAAATACCACCCTGGTATGTTTGAGGTTCTAACGTCGGCCCCTTATCGGGGTTACGGACAGTGTATGGTGGGTAGTTTGACTGGGGCGGTCTCCTCCCAAAGAGTAACGGAGGAGCACGAAGGTGTGCTAATCATGGTCGGAAATCATGAGGTTAGTGTAAAGGCAAAAGCACGCTTGACTGCGAGACAGACATGTCGAGCAGGTACGAAAGTAGGTCTTAGTGATCCGGTGGTTCTGTATGGAAGGGCCATCGCTCAACGGATAAAAGGTACTCCGGGGATAACAGGCTGATACCGCCCAAGAGTTCACATCGACGGCGGTGTTTGGCACCTCGATGTCGGCTCATCACATCCTGGGGCTGAAGCCGGTCCCAAGGGTATGGCTGTTCGCCATTTAAAGTGGTACGCGAGCTGGGTTTAGAACGTCGTGAGACAGTTCGGTCCCTATCTGCCGTGGGCGTTGGAGATTTGAGAAGAGTTGTTCCTAGTACGAGAGGACCGGAATGAACGAACCTCTGGTGTTCGGGTTGTCGTGCCAACGGCACTGCCCGGTAGCTATGTTCGGACGGGATAACCGCTGAAAGCATCTAAGCGGGAAGCCTCCTTCAAGATGAGATCTCCCTGGGACTTTAAGTCCCCTAAAGAGCCGTTGAAGACTACGACGTTGATAGGTTGGGTGTGGAAGCGCTGTGAGGCGTTGAGCTAACCAATACTAATTGCTCGTGCGGCTTGACCATATAACAGAATCGACTGTTAGACGGTTTACGATTTATCCGGACTTGTACGATATGCAAGCATCCAAAACACTGTAAAATGCAGAAATGCAAGGCAACAGTAAATCAGCAAGGCTTTACATCCACCACCCTATTTGAGTCAATCGAGGCTGATGTACTACACATCCTAAGACCTCCGAACTCATCCAGAATTGCTTGACGACCATAGCGAGTTGGAACCACCTGATCCCATACCGAACTCAGAAGTGAAACGACTTAGCGCCGATGGTAGTGTGGGGTCTCCCCATGTGAGAGTAGGTCATCGTCAAGCTTCTAATCCAAA
>CABFVI010000020.1_pt1 | contig 5252 bp, 5 predicted proteins | sample 7065511 | NCBI WGS metagenome assembly CABFVI01 (sample SAMEA5704812, study PRJEB33009) | decomposition metagenome | isolation source: culture collections or soil
CAAAGCTGGAAGTAGAGAGCATCCATAACACCAGCTGGGACAATATTTCATCAGGCATCAGCGGCGTTGCAGTTGGTTTTTTTGCGCAAGGGCAGGGCATGTACAAATGGCCGTGTGTTGTGATCAAAGCCAGCCCCGCCAAAATCCTGCAAGGGCACAACGTTTTTGGTTCTGAAGATCCCCGCCCAGGCGTTAAGCAGATGCTTGATATGTTCTGTAAAGCCTTCCCCGAAATTGCTAAACACCTCGCTTTTTCCAATGCAGAAGTTCGTTGTGTTGATACCACATACAGCGCTGCAATTTCCGATTTTTTTGCTGCGCGTGTTTTTAAATTGTTTGAACACCTTGCTACTGGCCGCCAGAAGGTAAATGCAAATTATTTGGATAAAGGCTGGTTGCTGATAGGTGAGGGCAGTGAGTACGTACGCTTAAAACTCTACAGCAAATTTCAAGAGCTGCTAGACGATTTAAAAATGTCGAAGCGCCGCAAACAACGCCACCGCGTAGAGATTTTATCTGATCAACGCCTGCAAGATTTCGCACGTGAGTTGCGTCGCTTTGAAGCAACAACGTTGCATCGCCGTTTTGAAAGACTCGGTATTCCTACCAAGCTGGATGAGTTTTTAAAGTTTAACGATTGGTTTTTATCTGTGCATAAGACTCCCCTGTGTCGTTACTTATGGGAGCTTGCGTTTCAGCCATTGTTCGACCAGATCGAGGGTCACACCATGAAGAATGTAGACGATACACATATCAAGTTAAAAATTGATGCCAAGTTTGTTCGCATTAAAGATAACGGCAAAGTTTGCAAGCGCAAAGCTACTGCTATTTGGAAGTCTTACTGTGACATTAAACGTGAAGGCTATGACGCTTTAGCGGAACAGGATTCATCAACCTTTTTTCGTAATGTAAAACATCTTGAGGAAGTTGGTTTATCACGTGCGTTTTTAAAGTCGCTTGATCCAAATAGACCTACCGATAACATTGTTCCTTTCGTTCAGTTGATAAAAATCGATTTCAGCGCTCAACGTCCTGATTGGTTTGAGGAACCAGTTGCCGGTTATGAAGGTTTCCCACATCGCCAACTGAGATTAGTTTCGTAACACCGCGTTACGAAATTATTGAGGGCAACCCAGTGAAAGACAAACGCGATACCAACACCGCAGATATTTTTACCGGCCAACGCCCTGTTGGTCGTCCACGTCTCCATCAATCGAACGCTGATAAACAGCGTTTATATCGTCAACGTAAAAGAGAGCAACTTAGATGAACCTAAATCAAGTCACTATCGTCGGTCGCGTAGATTTGGTCGAATTCCACAATGGCAAACACTATTCCATTGTGACTTCACCCGCTATCGACGCCTACAGTCATCCAGCGCGTTTTAAAGTCGTTTCTGATAATCCTTTTGGTCAGGTTAATCAAACGTTTCTTATTACGTGCTCTCTCGGCGGCATTGTTCGCCCGCGTAATTATAAAGATGCCGCAACCGGTCAACCGCGTGTTTTTCAAGAGGCCGATGTTTATTTCAATGTGTTGACTGCTGTTCCGCATACACAGCAACAACAACCAGCGCAGAAGCAACAGTAATGCGCTGGATACATGATCGCGAGTTTAAGTTTTTTCTAAAGCTACTTGGTTTGGTGTGTCTCTTGATCGCTATGTCATGTTTCCTCGGCTTTTTCTTCGGTAATCACTAATGCTCGAATGCACCGGACAAATCACCACCAGCCAAACAGGCGAGCCTATTTGCTCCGGTGAATGGGTTTCCACAAATTTCCAAGCTTTGCTTGAATCTATTTTCTCAACACCGCCGGAAGATCAGATTCAAGCGGCATTCATGGTCGGCTTCACGCTGCCTGTGATTGCGTATCTCACTGCATGGGGGTTCCAGACAGTGATTAATTTTATCAGGCGGTAATTTATCAATGAGGTTTATTCGTTATGGATTTTACAGCTATCACCGCAGCAGTTGACGCTACCGATATCGTTGCTGCAATTGCAGCCATCGCCGCGATTAAAGTTTTACCCGGCGTTGCGAAATGGGGCTACGGCAAAGTTATCAGCTGGTTCCGCTAACTGTTCAACAAGCCCCCGAAAGGGGGTTTTTTATTTGGGGGCTTTATGTTGATTTTATCGTTCACTTTTTTGATTGGCGTATTAACTGCGTTCGCTGTCATCACTGGTTTTTCTCGGGGGGAGTAATGCGCTTTTTATCAATTTTATTTTTAATTGTTTTATCGCTGCATAGTTATCTGGTGTTTGCTCAGACTGAATCAGCTCCCCAAATTCCTCTGCCTTCTTGTTCAGGTACTGGCGGCACCATTTTGTGTTCTGGTGCACCAGCTCAGGCTCAGTGTGCTAACAGTGGTGGTTTTTTGCATAATATTGGGGGTACTTGTTGGGATAATTCTCCGCGTGCTCAGTGCTTAAATTCATGCACTTGTCCTTCTCCCTATACTTTTGGAACATATACGGATCAAAGTGGGAATTTAACTTCTGGCTGTAAACCTCCTGCATGTGATGCTGGCGAATCATGGGATATTGAAAGTGAGTCTTGTGTTTCACCTGGTGGCGATTCTTGTGAAGAAAGCGAAAAAGTTTATGACCCCATTTCTGGTTCTATGGTTTGTCCGGGCTCCGGTGATAGTTCAAGTTCTGCATCTTCAAATAGTTGTGTTGTGCCCGGTGATTTTAATGGGGATTGTATTCCTGATGATCAGCAGGGTTCATCTGCGCCTTCTTCTACTCCAGCATCCGCTGCTGCATCTTCCGTAGCTACTTCATCCGGTGGTGATGGTGACGATGGGAGTGGCAATAATGGTGGCGGTGGAGGCAACAACAATAACGGCGGCAATAATAACGGCGGTGGCGGCTCCGCATCGTCTGCCGCTTCTGCATCATCAAAAACAGGCGGTGCTGCATCGTCCGCTGGTGCCGGTCAGTGCGATCCAACTGCTAAAAATTATTTAGCTTGTATCGGCTCTCAAAAAATGAGTGGTGAAGAAACGGAGTGGGAGCCTGTTAGTGCTAATGGTAATTGGATACCTGTAACGCCCGGGTCTAATTGCCCAAATAAATATCAGGATATAAACGGCCAGTGGTGGTGTTGGGGTGGCGAGCAAGAGGGTAGTTCATCATCAGGCTCTAATGGTTCCGCTTCATCTGGTGCAAATAATTCTGCAAGTAGCTCTTTAGGTTATAGCGGCTCTGATGGTTGTGACAGTGAGCCTGTTTGCCCTGCTGGTGAGCCAGCCTGCTTACAACTTCTTGAGCAGTGGCAATTGCGTTGTGGTGGTGTCGATGAGTTCGACGATAAATTATTTGAATTAGAGCAGGGCACTGATGGGGAAGGGGAGCCAGTTACTTTTTCCAGTTCGTTAACTTCATTTAAAACCGAATTGGAACAGCTGCCAAATGTTGTCGCTATTACACAATTTTTTTCATTCAATGCATCTGGCAGTTGTCCTACATGGCAAGTTTCCGCTTGGGTATTTGATATCAATATTGATCAGCTTTGTTCCGATTTAATTCCTTGGGAGATTATTGCCGGAATACTGATTGCTGTTTCTTGTTTGATTGCTGCGCGCATAGCGCTGACGTGAGGTGATTGAATGGAATGGTTAAAAGAGTTTTTCAGTAATTTTTTATCGTGGCTTGTTGAGGTTCTTTTATGGGTTCCCCAACAGTTGTTCGATCTTTTTTTAAAGGCTTTGCTCGTTATCATCGATACATTGCCGTTGCCTGACTTTTTGGTGCGCTATCAAATTGATGATTTGATTCATCCGGAAATTTTATTTTTCCTGTCGCAGTCGGGGCTTGATGTTGCGCTTCCGATTATTGGTTCCGGTTATTTGTTTTATTTTTTCCGTCGCTTGCTAACGTTGGGTATCTGGTAATGATAGTTTTTCATGAGGGTTTGCCCGGATCCGGTAAAAGTTATGAAGCTTGCGTGATGCACATTTTGCCTGCCTTAATGGCGGGCAGGGATGTGATTACCAATATCAACGGGATTAACCATGCAAAGTTTTCTGAGCTTACCGGTATACCGGAAAACGTATTAAAAAAAATGCTGGTTTGCATTTCGCACACGGATTGTGATGATGAAGAAAAACGCCTTAAGTTGATTAAGCACGATTTTTTAACGCTCACCAAAAAAGACTCGATGGTCGTTATTGATGAAATTCAGGATATGTTTCCAACCCAGCGCCAGCCGGTTACACCGGAATGGTCTAAATGGATTGCCAGCCATCGCCATGAGGGTTTGGATATCGTTCTTATGGGTCAGGACAAAAGGGACGTTCACCCTATTTGGCGCCGCCGTATTCAGCGCTTGCTGACGTTTAATAAATTACAGGCTGTTGGTGCTGATTCTTCTTATCGCTGGGTTTGCCTTGAGGCAACCGGTCCCGAGAAATTCAAGCAAGTAAGCTCTGGCGTTCGCCGTTACGATAAAAAATATTTTGGCCTTTATCTCTCGCACACGCAGGGCACCGAGAACAAAAGTGTTTACAAAGATGATCGCGCAAATATTTTGAAAAATAAAAATTTGCAGGTTGCCGTCATCGCTATGTTTGGCCTCGGCTATTGGGGCATTACTGAAACCATGGCATTTTTTCAGCCGCCTGAAAAAGTGGAAGTGCATGCACCAGTGCAAGAGCCTGTTAAGCCAACTCCACCTAATCCGGCATTGCAGCACAGGCCAACTGCACCACAAAAGCCAGCGGAGCCAGCACCAGAACCCGAGCGCCCGTCTCTGGATATTTTTGACAAGGAAGCCCGTAAAGGACGCCTTCGTCTAGCCGCTTATGTGCAAAGTGCTGACAAGCTTTTTTTGCGGATTGAAATACTGGATGGCTACAACCGGCTTACGGCAACCTATGACTATGCAAGCTTGGTAGATTTGGGATGGAAAGTGGAAAATCGCGATTCCGGTGTGCACCTGTACAAGCAGGATCAGGTGTATGTTGCTAGGCCTTGGTTACTGGAAAACTCTAGAGCAGCTGTCGACCGACGCCAGTCGGAATCACTGGGTAAGTAAATCGCCGAGCGTAGCGAGCCGATTTGCTCCCAGTGATATGCAACCCTTTAAACCAGCACTTAAAATCGTTCTTTGAAGTCAGGCTTCCAACTAAACCGTTCAATTTCCAACTAAAGTATTCAACAGGCTTCCAACTAAACCGTTCAATTTCCAACTAAAGTATTCAATTGGTCGTAGGTACCAGCCTTCGGTGGCAAATTGCGCATAATGT
>CABFVI010000021.1_pt1 | contig 4638 bp, 6 predicted proteins | sample 7065511 | NCBI WGS metagenome assembly CABFVI01 (sample SAMEA5704812, study PRJEB33009) | decomposition metagenome | isolation source: culture collections or soil
TTTAACGTTAAGCACAACGGCAGTTTGTAAGTTGTGCGTTGTGGAATACTTTTGCGAAGCAAAACCACATAAGCGCGACTTACAAACTGTCCAGCCGCGCAGCGGCGTGTTGCTGCGCCTTGTTACATGCTTACTAATTTAGTCTAAATCGTCACTCGATTCTGAATTTTTGATTCCCGAAGGAAGACAAAGAGTGACGTAAAAAGGAAGCTCTATTAGTAAATCTGTACGCCCTTCCTCAGTAATTTTAAAGCCAAGCTTTTTATTTGATAAGTAAGGGCCAATTATTGGAATTATGAGACATAAAAGCATTAAATGGAGCTTGGTTTCTTGCGAGAGAATGGGGCAACGAAATGCCTCACATGCAGACAGAAAGGAGTATAAAAAAATACCAATAACAGCGCCCCACAACCATAACCCCATTTATTTCATCCTTCTCATGTAACGCCGCGTACAGCGGCAGTTTGTAAGTTGTGGTTTTGTGGATTACTTTTGCGCAGCAAAACCACAAAGCCGCGACTTACAAACTGTCCAGCTGCGAAGCAGCGTGTTGCTACGCCTTGTTATAGGCGCGTTTATTAAACCAAACCTTTCATACTTTCAGAACCGGAAAAACCTGGACAAAATTATTGAAGCCGATTTTCACCGAGATTTGGCTTAGTGGCAACGGGAAAGAAGCTACAAGACTAGAATTTCCATTTCACCAACTAAGTAATTTCCTACTTCCGCAAACCTTACTCTTCTAAACCGGCCTACTTTCTTATTAGCACAAGGAACAACGCTACCGAAATTTGAATTTTCCGCGCTGCTCAAAAGTAACTGCTTGAGAAAACCTTTCTACTTGCTCGATTAAAAAGAACGAGCACCTATAACGCCGCGTACAACGGCAGTTTGTAAGTTGTAGCTTTGTGGGTTACTTTTGCGCAGCAAAACCACAAAACTTCGACTTACAAACTGTCCAGCGCATGTAATGCGCGAGTTGCTACGCTTTGTTACACATTTTTGGCCAGTACACTTTGTAAATAAATGAAGTGCAACAAGACCACAACAGGCGGAAGCACGCCAAATATTAAACCAAGCTTACCGTACAAATAAACTAGAATCAGAGACGCTGCCAAACCTAGAAATAGTGCAACTTTAAACTTGAATGAATAATTATACGTTTCTTCTCTTAGGGTTGAGTTTATTAGCCCCCACAAAACAACCAAAGCATAAACCCCGAAAAAATTCCCTAACGTAGCTAATAAAACACTTAAACCATCAGTTCCGCCCTTTCCAATTAATTGCATTATTGAAACAGGGATACCTACCACGATTGCAAGCAAGGTCGTATAGCACAACACAGCGGTTAACGGACCTAAAATAATTAGCACTTCAGCGGTAAGTAGAATTTTTTTCATGGTGTGTAACGCCGCGTACAACGGCAGTTTGTATGTTGTGGTTTTGTGGGTTACTTTTGCGCAGCAAAACCACAAAGCCACGACTTACAAACTGTCCAGCTGCGAAGCAGCGTGTTGCTACGCCTTGTTATAGGCGCGTTTATTAAACCAAAACTTTCGTACTTTCAGAACCGGAAAAACCTGGACAAAATTATTGAAGCCGATTTTCACCGAGATTTGGCTTAGTGGCAACGGGAAAGAAGCTACAAGACTAGAATTTCCATTTCACCAACCAAGTGATTCCTTAATTCCGCAAACCTTATTCTTTTAAACCTGCCTACTTTCTTACTAGCACAAGGAACAACGCTTCAGATGTTGAGCTAACTGCGATGCTCAAAAGTAGCTGCTTGCGAAAACCTTTCTACTTGCTCGATTAAAAAGAACGAGCACCTATAACGCTAAGTGCAGGGGCGGTTTGTAAGTTGGAACTTTGTGGATTACTTTTGCGTAGCAAAACCACAAAGAGCCGACTTACAAACCGTCCAGCCTGCGAAGCAGGCGAACCTGGCACGCCTTGTTATAGGCGCGTTTCTGTGAATGCAAAAATTATGTTCTTGCAGAACAGCTAACACGCCCGTTTAAATTTATTAAGCTGATTCTTACCGAGATTTAACTTAGTGGCAACGGGAAAGAAGCTATAAGACTAGAATTTCCGCTTCACCAGCCAAGTGATTCCTTATTTCCGTAAACCCTGCCCTTTTAAAACGACCTACTTTCTTACTAGCACAAGGAACAACGCTACCGAACTTTGATTACCGCGCAGCTGAAAAGTAGCTGCTTGCGAAAACCTTTCTACTTGCTCGATTAAAAAGAACGAGCACCTATAACGCCGCGTACAACGGCAGTTTGTAAGTTGTGATTTTGTGGGTTACTTTTGCGCAGCAAAACCACAAAACTGCGACTTACAAACTGTCCAGCGCACGAAGTGCGCGTGTTGCTACGCTTTGTTAGAAATATTATTTCCGCTTTTGCTTTTCTATTAATGAAATTAATGTGACATTATAAGAAGTAACATAGTATGAGTTGTATCCGTGGTCTTTGAGATTCAAAGCAATACTTTCAATTGAATTCGACACGGTTCCACACCAGCCGCCCCAAGCCCATGGGGAATACCGACTATACTCACCATTTAATTGCTCTTCAGTTACTAATGGATATTCACCATTAATAGATTTAAACACTGCATAACTATTTTTGAAGTCAGAAACCGCCTCTTCATAGCCACGCTGGGATGACGCCTCAGGTGATTTATACTCGGAAATCAGATTAAACGAATAAAGAAACTGCGCGATGCACCAGAACAAAACCATAAATATTAAGGCTACCGCCAGTATGGCAACATTCTTCAATTGAAGCATGGCTGCTTTCCTTTCTAACGCCGAGCTAAGCGGCAGTTTTAGTGTTGTGATTTTGTGGAAGACTTTTGCGTAGCAAAACCACAAAAGCGCGACGCTAAAACTGTCCAGCGCACGTAGTGCGCGGTGCTTCAGCAATTTGTTATGTGCTGTTACTTACTTGCTATAAAGGTGTGTTTCAACAATTACAATGATGAATACAAATGATGCACTTTTAAAGCTTATACAATTCTTTTTACTTCACTTGCATTTGTAAGCCAAAGATTACTTCCAATAGGTATTTCCAGTTTGTTCAGACCCGATAGATGACACCAAAATTTTCGTATTTTTGGCGGTGGCGACTGAAATGGAATAGTAAATACTACTTTACAAGTTTTACGCACACCATTTGGAGTTTCAATTATGGCTTCATATTCACCAGAAAAATTATAAAACTCTGCCTCAAGACCCGGAGCTAAAACAATACCTCTGCCGCTTACATCCATCACGTCTTCAATTTTCAAAATTAGCACGTTGCTCATATTTATACTTACACATAACGCCGTGCTCAACGGCAGTTTGTAAGTCGTGGTTTTGTGGATTATTTTGCGCAGCAAAACCACAAAGCCGCGACTTACAAACTGTCCAGCGCACGCAGTGCGCGAGTTGCAGCACTTTGTTAGCTGTGTTTATTCCGCAGGTGGAACAATTGAATTTCCATTGCTGAAAGACCACTCATCCGCTTGGGTTGTATTGATAACTACCATAACGTCTTCTGGCCTTATACCAATTAATTTATTGAGGCTCTCTACAAGATTCTGATAAAAATCCTGCTTTACTTTCGTACTTCGTACACGACCAGCAGTAACACAAATAAGTACATAGTTTTCTGAACGGGGACCTCCCATATAATGCTTGTCAAAAACCAACTCATAAGCCTCATGTTGATGAATGACTTGAAAGCGATCATCTTGAGGAACCTCAAAAGATTCAACTAAGGACTGATGAATTCCATCAGAAAGCTTTTTTATGTATTCGGGGCTTTTTCCCTTAATGAGGGATATACGAACATATGGCATGGAGCTTTTCCTTAATTTACGTCAGTTAGATTTTCTATCAATTTTAAAGCCGATGCCGCCGAAGGCCAACCCGCATAAAATGCCAGATGAGTAGCAGCCTCAACAAGGTCTTCCTTTGACAGGCCATTCTCAAGAGCCCGACTTAGGTGAAAAGGCAATTGCTCTAGCCGATACATTGAGATTAAAGCCGAAACAGTGATTAAGCTGCGGTCACGTTTTGACAACTCAGTTCTTTCCCATACATCAGCAAATAATATGTCATCACTTAATTGAGAAAACTTAGGGGCGATAGAGCCAAATATTTTCTCAGTTGATTTTTCTTTGTTACTCACCCTTAAACTCCTTTGAGGTATGGATTGCAGTCAGCTAACGCCGCGTACAACGGCAGTTTTTAAGTTGTGATTTTGTGGAAACCTTTTGCGCAGCAAAACCACAAAAGCGCGACTTACAAACTGTCCAGCCGCGCAGCGGCGTGTTGCTACGCTTTGTTATTGCCGACGTGGTTTCTCAACTACGCAAGTACAATGCACATTCGAGAAAAAAACCAAAACCGCTTTAATGCCAGGCTTGATGGAGCTGCGGCCAAGCATGATTATTTTTAAACTACCCGCTCACTTCGTTAACACTGCGCTAAATTTAGCACGACAATGAAACGGACGTGAACTACGACTAACCGACCACAGGGTCAACCGGACGGCCGGTGATGCAATAGAAACTGCTGCTTTCGCTCGTTTCGTACTTTTTAACTGCGATAAAAAACCACACGAAAAAGAAACAATAACGCCG
>CABFVI010000022.1_pt1 | contig 4557 bp, 4 predicted proteins | sample 7065511 | NCBI WGS metagenome assembly CABFVI01 (sample SAMEA5704812, study PRJEB33009) | decomposition metagenome | isolation source: culture collections or soil
CAGAAGTGAAACGACTTAGCGCCGATGGTAGTGTGGGGTCTCCCCATGTGAGAGTAGGTCATCGTCAAGCTTCTAATCCAAAACGCCCTGTAGAGTTCTGCAGGGCGTTTTTTTATGACCAAATTTTAGTGATACTGGGCGCTCTCTATTTTCTCCTCAAAATAATTGCAGATGATAAATGTGGATTTTGAAGTGATGCTCTGGTTAGATGCGATCTCATTTTTGATCTAATCTGCCAGAGTTTTATTCAGTGTTGACTATTGATCTTGCCGCTATTCAATCAAATTGGCTTAAATTGCGTGCCTTCGATGCGAGCGCGGCTGTTGCTGGTGTTATCAAGGCCAATGCTTACGGCTTGGGCGCTGCACAGGTCGGAAGGGCACTTTATGGTGTGGGTTGCCGGGAATTCTTTTTTGCCTCAATCGACGAGGCGCTGGCAGCAAGGGCTTTTTTGCCTTCTGATACCACTATCTATGTATTGGGTGGCATAGGCATTGGTAATGAGCGGCTGCTCATCGAATCAAAACTTACTCCGGTTCTTTGCTCGCTTACCGCAATAAGCAGCTGGGTTAAGGTGAATAGAGATTTAGGTGTTCGTGTTCCTTCTGCAATAAAAATCAACACAGGTATGACGCGGTTTGGTCTTGATCTCAATGAGTTTGAGGCCTTTTGTAATAACGCAGATCTGGTTCGCGCAGCAAATCCGTCATTAGTGATGAGTCATCTTGCTTGTGCTGATGAGCGGCATCATCCATTGAATATTCAGCAACGCGAAAGTTTTTTGCGGTGTACTCGCTTGGTTGCCCCTCTTATATCTGGCCTCCGTTTTAGTCTTGCTAATTCTGCCGGTATCTTTTTAGGTAAAGAATGGCATTTTGATCTGCTGCGGCCAGGCGCTGCGCTTTATGGCATTAATCCTACCCCTGATGCTCCAAATCCTATGTGCCCAGTTGTGCGTTTGTCACTACCTATAGTGCAAACACGCAGGCTCGATACGATGGCTGCAATTGGTTATGGCAGTAGTACGGTATTGCCGGCGGGGGCGCGGATTGCAGTTGCGGCGGGTGGCTATGCTGATGGTTTGCATCGTACTTTGGGATTGCAGCCGGAGGGGTATTTGGGCGGCCAATTGATAAAAGCAGTTGGGCGTATATCGATGGACTCGACTATGTTCGATATTTCTGGAGTTGATTTACCAGATGATCAGTTAGTTGGGCGAGAGATAGAGGTGATTAATTCATCTCTATCGCTGGATTATCTCAGTAAAAAAAATAATTCTTTAGGTTATGAGGTATTAACCAGTTTGGGGGGGCGCTACCCGCGCACCTATTTGACGGGCGCCAGTAATGACTGAAAACAATATGCTGGAATCTGGCTCGCTCCGGCAAATTCTCAATTTGCTTGCAGATGGAGAATTTCATTCTGGGGAAGAGTTGGGGGTACTGTTGGGGGTTAGTCGCGCAGCGGTCTGGAAGCATTTGCAGAAGCTTGAGGGGCTGGGTATCGGCCTATTGTCAGTCAAAGGGCGAGGCTATTGTGTTGATGGTGGGTTGGATCTGTTGGATCTTGCAAAAATTACGGCCTCTATACAGTCGTCTGCACTCGTCAAACTGAATCTATTTCCCCAAATAGATTCGACAAACTCTTATTTGATGCGTCATGAGCATCCAGCAATGCAAGTCTGTTTGGCTGAGTCTCAAAGTGCCGGCCGAGGGCGTCGAGGGCGCCAATGGGTAAGCCCGTTCGCACAGAATATTTATTGTTCCTGTGGCTGGGGGTTTGAGGGAGGAGTGGCTACGCTTGAGGGGTTGAGTCTAGTGGTGGGCTTGGTGATAGTGCGCACCCTCAGAAGACATGGTGTTACTGGCTTGAGCGTGAAGTGGCCGAATGATGTGCTATATCAGTCCCAAAAGCTTGCTGGCATCTTAATTGAAATGAGAGGTGACCCCGCGGGTTACTGCGAGGTAATTATTGGTATAGGGATCAATGTTTCCATGGGGCGTGATCAGGCTGAAGCTATAGATCAACCATGGATAGATTTTCGTAGCATTCTTGCGCAACAGAAGCTGCCTCATGTATCGAGAAATGTACTGGTTGCCACATTGATCGATGAGCTGGTCTTGGTGCTCCAGGATTATGAACTTGTCGGTTTTACCCGCTATCGCACGGAATGGGAGTCATTTAACGCTCACGCCGGGCAGCAAATAGAATTGCACAATGGCAATGTTGTGCATCGCGGAATGTGTCTGGGGGTTAGTGAGGTAGGTGCGCTGATGCTGGAAACGTCTCATGGGCGTGAGGAGTTTCATGGTGGTGAAATATCCCTGAGGCAGGCAAATGATTCTTGATATAGATATGGGTAATACGCGACTCAAATGGCGTATTCGAAATGGGCAAGACAAGCTGGCTCAGGGATTTATTGGTGTAGAAGAGCCGCTGGAACTAATTGCTGGCAAGCTCCAGCCCTATCGGGAAGTGATAAGCGCTGTGTTAGTCGCTAGTGTAGTAGGGGGGCAGCTGGGGCAGAGATTAGAGGCCTGGTCTATTTCCTATTTGGGCCTGAGGCCGGAGTTTGCGCGAACTGGAATTGCTTGCGGATTGGTGCGCAACGGTTATCGTGAGCCTCTTTTGTTGGGGGTTGATCGTTGGTTGATGATAATTGCAGCTTACCACCGCGTAAATGGCGCCTGTATTGTGATTTCATGCGGCACTGCAGTAACCCTGGATTTGGTTGCTCACGATGGTGAGCATTTTGGGGGCTATATAGCGCCTGGGTTTGGCCTTATGTCGGCTTCACTGACCGCTGGTGCGCGGCAAGTAAAATTGAATCATCCTATGGGTGATTTAAGCTTGTCGCCGGCGACTGCTACAGCAGAAGCGGTTTATTCGGCGTGTGCGGCTATGCTTACTGGGCTTATCGATAATGGTGTGCGACAAATGCGCTTGCTTGATCGGGATTGTCATTTTGAAATGATCTTGACGGGTGGTGACGCCGATAAGCTGATGTCTTTTTATCCTCAGGCTCGATTGATTCCAGATCTCGTGCTGGATGGGCTTGCTTATGCTTTGGATTATCCCCAAAAGTTGGAGTAATAAATGCGGGCAATTTTTATTTTGCTATTGGTAGCCAATGTTGCGTTCTTTGGTTATCAATATTTCTTTGCAAACAAAAATGACATTGCAGTCAATGAAAAAAGAGATGTTGCGACTATGGTCGCAGGAGATCAGTTGCAGTTGCTGGCTGAGCAGGAGGGGGGATTGGTGCCTCGAGCAAAAGCCCGTGCTGAAGTAAAGGTTGAATCACCGGGGGTTGATGGTGCAAAACAAAATGCCGAGTTTTGCACCATGATTGGGCCATATAGCCAGCTATTGCAGGCGGAATATGCAGTGGAGCGATTGGTTGCTCTGGGGGTTGCTGCTCATATTACCCCGGTGGAAATCAAGGAGGGGGAGTCTTATTGGGTCTATCTTAAGCCGGAAGTATCGGAAAAAGAGGCGTTGCGGCGCTTGTATGAATTGCAAAAGAAAAATATTGAGAGTCATATTATTGCTAAAGGAGAGTTGGCCAATGGCATTTCTTTTGGGCGCTACGCTGATTATGTTGATGCTGAGGCTCGCTCGGTCGAGATAAAAAAGCAGGGTTATGAGGTGGAGATAAAAATGCTCCCGCGGATGATTCAGGAGACTTGGGTTGTAGTTGAGGCTGGTTTTGCTGAAAAAATAAACGAAACGGTTTGGGCTGACCTATTGGCAAAAGAATCTACCTTAGAAAAGAGACAAAATTTCTGTTTAGGTGTTGCTTCCCAGTAAATGTTTCACTAGAATTCTGCCTCCACAAACAGCGGTGGTCAAAAAGCTGGCGTAGCTCAGTAGGTAGAGCAGCTGACTTGTAATCAGCCGGTCGGGGGTTCGATTCCTCTCGCCAGCTCCAATTTTGATCGCTGATGAGCTGTAACTCTGTGAATTTATTAAAAAAATAGATTGACAGTCGGTTGTGTGGGCCGGAAAATGCCGGCGGTTTTCGGCAGGGGTTCCCGAGCGGCCAAAGGGATCAGACTGTAAATCTGACGCGTAAGCTTCGATGGTTCGAATCCATCCCCCTGCACCATTTTAAATTCATGCGGTGCATGAAAGGGCTTAAAAGCCAATGAGCTGATGGCCAATATCTGATTTAAGCGGGTATGGTTCAATGGTAGAACCTCAGCCTTCCAAGCTGATGGCGCGGGTTCGATTCCCGCTACCCGCTCCAAATTTTTAAGGTGTTTGGCTCATATAGCTCAGTTGGTAGAGCACACCCTTGGTAAGGGTGAGGTCAGCAGTTCGAATCTGCTTATGAGCTCCATATATGCTGCGAGAGATAGTCTCTCGCAGCTTTTTTATCTGTGTAAAAGTCATCTACGTCTGAGGAGGCGCTCGCAATGGCGAAGGAAAAGTTTGAACGTAACAAACCCCACCTTAACGTGGGCACCATTGGTCACGTTGACCACGGTAAAACCACACTGACCGCCGCGTTGACTCGCGTGTGTGCAGAAAGCTGGGGTGGCGCATTCGTTGCCT
>CABFVI010000024.1_pt1 | contig 2372 bp, 2 predicted proteins | sample 7065511 | NCBI WGS metagenome assembly CABFVI01 (sample SAMEA5704812, study PRJEB33009) | decomposition metagenome | isolation source: culture collections or soil
TAACAAGGCGTAGCAGCTTGCACACTGCGTGTGCTGGACAGTTTGTAAGTCGCGGCTTTGTGGTTTTGCTGCGCAAAAGTAACCCACAAAACCACAACTTACAAACTGCCGCTGTACGCGGCGTTATTGTTTCTTTTTCGTGTGTTTTTTGATCGCGATTAAAAAATACGAAATAAGCGAAAGCAGCAGTTTCTATTGCATCACCGGCCGTCCGGTCTAACCTGTGGTCGGTTAGTCGTAGTTCACGTCCGTTTCATTGACGTGCTAAATTTACCGCAGTGTTAGTGAAGCGAGTGGTTGGTTTAAAAAATAATCGTGCTTGGCCGCAGCTCCATCAAGTTCGGCATTAAAGCGGTTTTGGCTTGTTTCTCGAATGTGCATCCGTTCTTGCGTAGTTGAGAAACCGCGTCGGCAATAACAAAGCGTATCAACACGCCACTTCGTGGCTGGACAGTTTGTAAGTCGCGCTTTTGTGGTTTTGCTACGCAAAAGGTTTCCACAAAATCACAACTTACAAACTGCCGTTGTACGCGGCGTTAAAATGGAGAGTCAGCTCAATGAAAATATACTTAACATTACTGGTAGTTTTGTTTTCCGGCAATTGTTTTGCTGATGCTGACTGGTGTGATGAAGAAGGAAGCTATGACAAGGAATATTGTGAAATAGAAACTAATGATTTCAAGATTAATAAACTCATGGAAAAATTTAAAACTATAATTAATGAAAATGGAAATAAATATCCAAAGTACAAAGAGCAATACATAAAAATTTACAATGACGCTAGGCAAATAATTGAAATAGAAAAATCGTCAATGGATAAAAAATGTACTTTTGAACATGAAAATTACTTATATATGAATAATCTCATTAGTAGAGGCTCAGGCGAATCAAAATACCTTTCTATGTGCATGAACTTATATCAAAAAAATACCATAGTCTTTTTGGAAAAAATTATTGAGTCTTGCGTAAATATAGATTCTGACTCTAATCTTCCATGTAGATATGAACAATTTGACTTTTTCTACAAGTAACCTATCGCTCTTTCATATCAATTATGCAGCTAGTTTTAACAAGTCGTTCCAGCATCGCCACTGCGTGGCTGGACAGTTTTTAAATTGCGGCTTTATGGTTTTGCTGCGCAAAAGTGTCCCATAAAACCACAATTTAAAAACTGCCGCTGAATTCGGCGTTAGCTTTAAAATCCCGCGAAGGAATATATGACTGAAATAATAAAATCAATTCGGGTTTTTGTCCTTTATTTTTTACCCTGCTTGTTTGTATATTTGGTGGCAAAGTATGGATTTTTTTCGCTTTATAGCGTTTTTAATGCTTTTGCTATAAAAATTCCGGCAGTAACTAATTACTCTGTATGCACTCAATCACAAGATTCAATAAAATCACTTCATTTTTTCAATGTATTTTATTCAATTGCAGCTGCCGCTGTTCTTGCCAAAAAAATCAACATAAGCCAGAAAGAGGTTGGAATTAAGGCAGTATTAATCTCTCTGCCTTTAGTTGCTTATGCTCTTTTATTAATGCTATTCGGGTTTGAATTACCATCTGCTGATGGTACGGGAGGTTTTATTGCTACATATTATTGCAGTAGTGAAACAGTATCGTTTCTTGTACTTAGTCTGTTTTCAGCTGGAGCATCTACATTTTATCTAATGTTTTTTATATTTATGTACTTGTTTATTAAAACAAAAGCTAACAAAGTGTAGCAACCCGCGCACTTCGTGCGCTGGACAGTTTGTAAGTCGCGGCTTTGTGGTTTTGCTGCGCAAAAGTAACCCACAAAACCGCGACTTACAAACTGCCGTTGTACACGGCGTTATAGGTGCTCGTTCTTTTTAAATGAGCGCGTAGAAAGGTTTTCGCAAGCAGTTACTTTTGAGCAGCGCGGTAAATTTAAAATAAATTAAGTAGCGTTGTTCCTTGTGCTAATAAGAAGGTAGACCGGTTTAAAAGGGCAGGGTTTTCGGAAATAGGGAATCACTTGGTTGGTGAAATGGAAATTCTAGTCTTGTAGCTTCTTTCCCGTTGCCACTAAGTCAAATCTCGGTAAGAATCAGCTTAATAAATTTGAACCGGTTTTTTCCGGTGCTGAAAGAACGTAGTGTTTTGTGTTTTTGAAATCGCTCTATAACAAGGCGTAGCAGCACGCACACTTCGTGTGCTGGACAGTTTGTAAGTCGCGGTTTTGTGGTTTTGCTGCGCAAAAGGTTTCCACAAAATCACAACTTACAAACTGCCGTTGTACGCGGCGTTAAAAATAAGGGGAATTATGAGAGTACATCATTACATAGGGATAGGAATAAAGTTATTCGCTATTTGGTTGTTTTTATTTTCTATTCAAAATATGGCTTTTTTTC
>CABFVI010000026.1_pt1 | contig 2015 bp, 3 predicted proteins | sample 7065511 | NCBI WGS metagenome assembly CABFVI01 (sample SAMEA5704812, study PRJEB33009) | decomposition metagenome | isolation source: culture collections or soil
ATAACAAGGCGTAGCAACTCGCGCACTACGTGCGCTGGACAGTTTGTAAGTCGCAGTTTTATGGTTTTGCTGCGCAAAAGTAATCCACAAAACCGCAACTTACAAACTGCCGTTGTACGCGGCGTTAAATGAGAGTCGCAATGGAAGAATTTCCTGAGCTTTATGAATTATTGGGTTTTTTTGAATCAGAACCGGAAATTACGGATAGAGATGTTCCTATTCACTATAATCGCCTTACCTACCGTACAGTTCGCGGAGAAAACAAAATCTATTGCGCCATCGAGCCAGCATATGGGCAAATCGTGTTAATTTGGGAAAATGCAGAAAATTTGGTTGCGTCCTTAAATCTGGAGCAAGTTTCGTGTTTGCGTGTGGTATCTGAAAAAGGCACCGAAAAAATCGTGGCTAATTTCGCACCGAAGGCAAAACTCTTAGACTTTGAGTTTCAATTGAAGCCAAGCATTCATGTAAAATGGGGAAATCAACCAAGCGTATAAAGCATTTAACAAGGTGGTCAAACATCGTTCCGCTACGCTCCACTGGACAGAATTTAAGTCGCGGCTTTGTGGTTTTGCTGCGCAAAAGTATCCCACAAAACCGCGACTTAAATTCTGCCGTTTACCACGGCGTTATGAATCGGTAGTTGAATCAAAATCCGTGCAGTCTATGAAATGAATACTCAAAGTAAAGTGACATGTCCAGCATGTGGAAGCCAGAACTGCCTTTTTGGTAGTTTAGAGTCTGGTAATACAGATATGCATTCCACTGGAATATTCTACCCAGCTAATATCGGGAAAAAATCACTTATTAGCTTGTTTCCTCCAAAGGTCCATACAACAGACGGTGGAACTTTTTGGGGTTGTTATGACTGTGGGCTTTTATGGGCCAAACTCAATCTTGAACAATTTAAAGAAACCTTAAAAAAACAAAATTGGGAAATTGGTAGAGTTCAGAGTTTCACCATAATGCCAGCTTACATATCACTTTTTTTAAAAGTGGCAATTGTGGTTATCGCACTTTTAGCCATATATATTGCAAATAATTCATAACAAAGCGTAGCAGCTCGCACACTGCGTGTGCTGGACAGTTTGTAAGTCGCGGCTTTGTGGTTTTGCTGCGCAAAAGTATTCCACAAAACCACAACTTACAAACTGCCGCTGTACGCGGCGTTATGAACCAGAGGATAGAACAATGCCAATAATAGAATCCTATGCAGCGATTATTGCCCTCATTGGTCAATTTAAGGCTGAGAGAGGTGCAATGGAGCAAGCGGGATTCAATGAGTTCATGGAATGGCTGGTCAAATCAAACCATCAAGAAATGAAAAGCCTTTTAGAATTGAATGCTAAAGCAACTATAGGCATCAAAGCCATCCTGAATCAGGACAGAGAGAAAGTATTCGAGTATCTTGAAAGAATAGATAATGCCATCGCCTCATTCGCAAGCAACTTTGATGGCTTTAATGATCTTGCAGCAGCAATTAAGCCAAACGCTGCACTTTCCGATCAGGCAATATCAATTCTCCGCCAGTTTGAAGAATCTGGAGCATCAAGAGCCCTTGAGCTTAGAACCTTCGATGGAAGTGAATACATCTTTTTAGATATTTCGGGTCAAATAACAATTGAAGATCATCGATTTGCTCACGATGATTTTAATACATTAATTGACCTAGGCTTGCTCCGTCACGAATACAATAACAAAGGCGATAATCTTTACCTTTACACAAGACTTGCCTCGTCGCTCATCGCACGGCTTGGCTCATAACAAGGCGTTCCAGCATCACTACGGCGCTTTGCGCCTTCGTTGGACAGCTATTAAGTCGCGGCTTTGTGGTTTGCTGCGCAAAAGTATTCCACAAAGCCGCAACTTAATAGCTGCCGCTGAACTTAACGTTACAGTACTAGGTGCTATTAATTCACACATGCGCAAATTTCTTACATTCATAATATTGGTTCTATTTTCTGAAGCATCTTCAGCCAATAGCAAATGGATATTCTATTGTCCACCGATGGAAA
>CABFVI010000028.1_pt1 | contig 1706 bp, 2 predicted proteins | sample 7065511 | NCBI WGS metagenome assembly CABFVI01 (sample SAMEA5704812, study PRJEB33009) | decomposition metagenome | isolation source: culture collections or soil
TTTTCACCTAAGTCGCCAACCGGAACCTCTTCATAACCCAAAAGTTTGTCACATTCATGGCATTGGAATTCAAAAACTAAATGAACGTTAGCATGCCAAGGATCGTTTTCATCAAATTCACTCGCACTCATTGTCAAATAGCTCTTAGGGGTTCGAATGACGCATAACGCGAAGTTCAGCCGAAGTTTGTAAGTAGCGCATTTGCGATAAACTTCGCGAGCGATTCGCTCAATGCGCTACTTACAAACTGTCGAGTGGAGGCGAAGCCGTAACGGTGCTGCAACGCCTTGTTATAGATTCTTTAGCTTTTTTGATATTAGATTGTTGGCTGTACTAATAACATAGGCCACCAGAAAACACACTATAAATGATTTTAAGTACAAAATTAGTGACTGTTTCCAGCCATGAAACTCTATGAACAATTCAACTTCGTTAGTTTGAATAGCTTCTTTAACTAAAACGCCACTATGATAAAGATTCATAGGATACGTTTCAGTAAAAACAAAATATAGCCAAGGCAGCAATAAACCAAAAACTGTACTTGTTATTATTTTAGCAGTCATGTGCAAGCGCCCTTTCTATAACGCCGAGCTAAGCGGCAGTTTTTAAGTTGCAGTTTTGTGGAACACTTTTGCGCAGCAAAACCACAAAACTGCGACTTAAAAACTGTCCAGCGCACGCAGTGCGCGATGCTTCAGCGACTTGTTAGCAATTTATTCTTTAAGCTCAATTTTGACAATTACGTTTTCAATGTAATAAACACGGACATTTAAGCCTTGCTTGATTGGACCGCCGTGAGAGCTTGTGTTGTTGAAACCGCCAGTAATAGTGAAGTCACTATAAGTGAAGCAGGTATTAGAGATACAAAATTTTTCATAATCATGCCCCGCATAGTTCATAGGTTTAAATTGTTCAACTACCCCCTCAATCATAGACGGTGCTGTAAACGAAAGCTGATTATGCGTGAGGTAACTATGGACTAGATTTAATATAAACAATGCAATGGTAAAAAATAAGAATAAATTTGCTTTTCTCTTGCTTAACTTATTTGAATTTTCCTTTCTGCTATTTAGCACGACTTGCCTGCTTGCAGCCACATACAGAAAACCAACAAAAACCAATGCCAAACCACCCCAGAAAAACATAGGATCAAATATTGGCTCTTTTGACACGTCAAAAATTACCCTATAACTCATTAAGAAATTCCATTGCTAACGCTGAGCACAGGGGCAATTTGTAAGTTGTGACTTTGTGGATTACTTTTGCGTAGCAAAACCACAAAGGCGCGACTTACAAATTGTCCAGCACGCGAAGCGTGCGAACCTGCTGCGATTTGTTATGAGTGAACGGAAAGAAGTTAACTAAAGACTGAACTGCCCTTCCATTGCACCCGTTTAAATTACTGTTGCCGACAATGGCAACTAACCTTCTTACTGGCAACCCACAATACGAAGTGAGTTTTTGTAAAACCTTCTAGCAGCACCGGAACAACGCTACGAACTATTGAGGGTTACGATAAACTTCAAAAGTGTATTTAGCACAAACTTTCCGAAGCTTACGTTAAACCGCTAAAACACTCATAACGCCGCGTACAGCGGCAGTTTGTAAGTTGTGGTTTTGTGGGTTACTTTTGCGCAGCAAAACCACAAAGCCGCGACTTACAAACTGTCCAGCACACGCAGTGTGCAAGCTGCTACGCCTTGTTA
>CABFVI010000029.1_pt1 | contig 1322 bp, 2 predicted proteins | sample 7065511 | NCBI WGS metagenome assembly CABFVI01 (sample SAMEA5704812, study PRJEB33009) | decomposition metagenome | isolation source: culture collections or soil
CCGGCCTACTTCCTTATTAGCACAAGGAAAAACGCTACCGAAATCTGATTTTTCCACGCTGCTCAAAAGTAACTGCTTGCGAAAACCTTTCTACTTGCTCGATTAAAAAGAACGAGCACCTATAACGTTAAGTTCAGCCGCAGTTTGTAAGCAGCGCATTTGCGAAAAACTTCTCGCAGCGATTCGCTAAATGCGCTGCTTACAAACTGTCGAGTGTAGCGAAGCGAAACGGTGCTGCAACGCCTTGTTACAAATCTTTATTTGTAGGAACCATACATAATAAAAGTACTAATACCAGATTCTTCATTCTTTGAATAAGTTATCTCTGTCCATACAAAGCGACTAGTTTTTTTGTATAGATGCAGTATTGAGGAGCCGCTATAAGATTTGTTAGCCTCCAATACCATAATAAATTCATCATCCTTTAAGATTCTTCCTTGCGGACATTCACCGCTTACTTCGTCCTTGAAGCACCACGAATCTTTTTCTATTAAAATTACTTGGTTGTCAGTCCAAAGATCAACACCGTCACCACATTCGGCACTTCTAGATGTGTACTTTAAAGAGCAAGCGGTATCTACAGATAGCGCATAATACAATGACTCCGAATAAGCATTCGTCGCAAAAAAAGTTAACAATGTAAAAACTAAATATTTCATATTTGCCTTCGTTTTATTTGTAACGCTAAGCTCAGCCGCAGTTTATAAGTTGACGTTTTGTGGAAGCCTTTTGCGTAGCAAAACCACAAAATGGCGGCTTATAAACTGTCGAGCGCACGAAGTGCGCGGAGCTGCAGCGCCTTGTTAAATTTTTAATTGTTTGCAAGCTCTTCAACTTCGCTTGCCCAGAATTTTAAAACATTACTTTCAGTACTAGTGCCACCCACCCGAACAGCAGGTATGTAATGTGTTGCGTTTTGGCAGTTAGATAGATTCTTTATAATAAGCAACGTGCCGCTAATTAATTCACCACCAGGCACATATAGCTCTTCAACACCGGAAAATTTTAAAATTCTATAAGCTTCATGAGTTGAAACTTCAATTTCCACAGTTGTGGTTTCATGTGTCCAATTCACTCTAAGAACGTGAAGATCGTATTTTGATGCTCTGGGTAAAATTTCGTGCTCGGGAGCTTCATCTACTAGCCTTGCAACAATAGTTTCCATTACGCCCTACATTCTCTCTAATTTTCCAATTTAACGTTGTGTTCAACCGCAGTTTGTAAGTAGCGCATTGCGATAAACTTTGCGCAGCAATTCGCCAAATGCGCTACTTACAAACTGTCGAGTGGAGGCGCGAAGCGCCGTAACGGTGTTGGAACAC
>CABFVI010000030.1_pt1 | contig 1304 bp, 2 predicted proteins | sample 7065511 | NCBI WGS metagenome assembly CABFVI01 (sample SAMEA5704812, study PRJEB33009) | decomposition metagenome | isolation source: culture collections or soil
TGACCCGTCCTAAATAAAGTTGACACTTTCCAATCGATTACTGAGGAAAGTGTTATGAAATCCGTTATTAAGCGCACTCAGCGCGACTACTCCCTTGCCTTTAAATTAACGCTTGTCGATCAAATCGAAAAAGGCGAGATGACCTACAAACAAGCCCAGGACCGTTACGGAATCCAGGGGAGATCCACTGTCTTGTGTTGGCTGCGCAGGCATGGTCAACTGGATTGGTCATTAGGTTCACCACCAATACCCATCGCAAGAGGTCCGCTCATGCCCGATAAACCTCTCCCCCAAACACCCGAGCAACGCATCAAAGAACTGGAGCAACAGCTCGCACAAGCCCAGCAGAAGGCCGATTTTTTTGAAGCTGTTGTTGATGTGCTGAAACGCGACTATGGAGTCAGCATCGTAAAAAAGCCGCGCGGCACATCATCCAAACGAAAACCGTAACGAGCTTGTCGATTGGGCGAGGTTGCCAACTGCTCGGTATTAGCCGACAGGCGTATTATCAACAACTGGAGCGAGAGCGAACGCAGAAGGATCGTGCACAAACGATTGTTAATGCCGTCCTGCGTGAACGTTTGCTGCAGCCGAGAATAGGCACGCGCAAGTTGCAGCGATTGCTGCGGCAATCCGGTGTATCGGTGGGGCGAGACCGCTTGTTTCATCTGCTGCGAGAACATCAGTTGCTGGTGCCCAGCCAGCGGGCGTATCACAAAACCACACAGAGTCATCATCGTTTTCGTAAACATCCCAATCTACTGAAGCCTGGTGAACATCAAGTGATTCCGCAGCGGCCAGAACAGGTGTGGGTGGCTGACATCACGTATCTACCGGTGCGTCAGGGAGAGGCTTATCTGAGCCTCGTGACAGATGCCTATTCGCGCAAAATTGTGGGGCATCAGGTGCACGACAATTTGAAAACCGATTCGGTGATAGGTGCGTTTCAGCAGGCGCTGAAGCAGCGTCAATCGCGGGAAGAATTAATACACCACTCGGATCGAGGCATTCAATATTGCTCGATGCAGTATCAGGCATTGCATGCAAAGCATGGTATTCGCTGTTCAATGACGGATGGCTATGACTGTTATCAAAATGCGTTGGCGGAGCGTGTGAATGGGATCTTGAAGCAGGAGTTTTTACTGCGAAAGCCGAAGGATCTAGCGGAGGCAAAAGCGATGGTGGCGGAATCGATACGAATCTACAATGAACGGCGTCCGCACCTGTCATTACAATACAAAACGCCCGATGAGGTACATCGGGCGTTTTGATAAATCAGTGTCAACTTATTTTAGGACTGGACA
>CABFVI010000031.1_pt1 | contig 1033 bp, 1 predicted proteins | sample 7065511 | NCBI WGS metagenome assembly CABFVI01 (sample SAMEA5704812, study PRJEB33009) | decomposition metagenome | isolation source: culture collections or soil
TAACGTTGAGCGCAGGGGCGCGTTGTAAGTTGCGCATGTGCGATAAACTTCGCGCAGCGATTCGCTAAATGCGCGACTTACAATGCGTCCAGCAAACGAAGTTTGCGAGCCTGGCGCGATTTGTTAGAATTGGATGCGCTTAGTATTTACTAAAAACAATCTGATGATTTTCCTTCAGATAGGTCTTTGTATTGTTTGAAAGCTTTATGCTCACTTGATGGGCTTTTAACATTGATGAAAACCTGCAATTGGGATTTGCAGTTCTGGTTTTTTGTATCATGAATAAATATTGCAGAAGTGTAATACTTTCCAGTGAGGAAGTTGTATTGAGTTACACCGTCGAGATCCTTTTTTACTAGCTGAAACATATTTCCATCAGAAACCATTGCACCATTCATGTACAAGCTTTTTTTATTTAAATAACACCTATTAATATGATCCTCAACATTGCGCTTTAGGGTGTCTGCTTCAATGCCAGAGCAATACATAGGGCTTTTTCCGTTTATAGCTAAAAGTTCGCCTTCAGTAGTAGTCAGACTTCCGCAAGAAGTAATAAATATTGATACACACAATGCTGCTATTTTTTTCATTTTCAAATTTCCATTCATAATCGGCGATAAAAATTCTAACGCCGAGTGCAGGGGCAGTTTGTAAGTTGCGCGTTTTGCAAAAATGAGCGAAGCGAACGCAAAAAAAGTGCGGCTTACAAACTGTCCAGCCCGCGTAGCGGGCGAACCTGGCACGATTTGTTATGCGTTTTTTATATGTTTTTTTTTGGCCCCTTTCAGATTCACCTATATAAGTCTCTTATTGGCACAACCTGCACATAAAAATTTAAAGTCTTCTATAAAAACCCAACCATGGGATTTAGCTTCATTCGATACAGCCACACAATACTCAAGAAAATTTTCACCTAAGTCGCCAACCGGAACCTCTTCATAACCCAAAAGTTTGTCACATTCATGGCATTGGAATTCAAAAACTAAATGAACGTTAGCATGCCAAGGATCGTTTTCATCAAATTCACTCGCAC